>Ga0116231_10002922_pt1 | contig 35675 bp, 28 predicted proteins | sample S1TSphgellanicum_2_FD_89695 | JGI IMG/M metagenome (GOLD analysis project Ga0116231, IMG submission 89695) | Host-associated microbial communities from peat moss isolated from Minnesota, USA - S1T2_Fd - Sphagnum magellanicum MG | ecosystem: Host-associated > Plants > Peat moss > Unclassified...
ACCAAATTTTTAAACATTATCTTAACCCAATCCATAGGCTCCCCCTTATTTGCCTTCATCATAACAAACCTTATCCCATTAATAAACCGCCTAGATAAGTGTAGGAAAATGAACATCATCTGGTGGGTTCATCTTACCCACATTCCACAACTTTGTGTTTATGTAAATATTTGCAACATTTGCAATTATCTTTAACATGTTTTTTACTTTTGCCTTATCCACCTACTTCTGTTTGTTTTATCCACTAGAAGAAATCTTTAAACAATCTATGATGATATATTAGTTGACAACCACCACCTTAAATCCAATGCAAGTAAAATGTCTTCTCCTTTTTTCTCCCTCCAAGTATTAAGAAATTCCATCAATAAAGCATGGTAAGGTGTTTTCCAATAACTTCAAATAATCCTACCAACCATGTTCTGCTAACATAGATTTTTTTCCTCTTTTCCCATGTTGGTCCATGTGACTATACACTTGAATTCAAGAACATAACTTTGTTCTAAAGGAGTAAACATGTATTTATCCAAATGTTTTTAAACATTGAAAACACATTATTTGTTTTGACATCGGTATGAACCATAATCTAAAACATAGTCTAACAATCCCTTATTTCTTAAGTCTACAAAAAGGAGAAGAAAAAATTGAAATAGGTAAACCTAGAAATTGTCCCAAGGCACTAGAATAAAAGTGTCAATTTGTGACTATAATTTGTGACTATAAAATAAGTTGTAATTAGCACATGCAACTAAAACTCCAATAGTTGCATAAATGAAATCACATTGAATGTTTAATAACAAATGATGACTCACCATGATATTAGCATATTCTATATGGATGATGTATATGGTCAACATATATAATCTCATCCATTGAACATTTGTATGCAATTTGTAACTAATCATCATTTTTACAACTGAAATATAGCCCATTCACATATTGCCACTTAGTGTAATCAAATTTTGCCACTCATGTACCCATTGTCTCAAAATCACATTAAATGCAACCTTTATGGCATTATTTCCCCAAACATTTGGATCAAATTCTGATGCATCTCCCTCAAGAATAAACAATTTCAGTTATTGGGTCACCTCTATGCTCTCCAAGTAAATGTTTCATGTGGTTCAAAACTTATTGTTGAAAGCATCCTATATCTTGTAGGTCATTCTTTTGTTTTGGGTATATGTGACATAGTAGGTTGCACTCAATTATGTGTAAAAAATTACATCGTTTCTTGAAATATATGATGTTCTTCATCTTCTAATTCCATCATTTCATTTTTCCAAATTGCAACATGATCCAACTACCTTTGTAAACTGATGGTCATAATTTAATTCATGCTTTTCCTTTTTGTACCACTTTTCTTGATCAATTTTTTTCTCTAGACCCAAACCTTTACAACAGTTATTTTGCTTAGGTTCTTGTCTTAAAACAAATTGATCAAAAAAAATGTAAAAATAAAAAAATTAATCCCTTTCATGTTGATTATTTGATTTTAAAAAACAACAAAATCACTCAAACAAAACATAGAAACCTTGATTTCTCTCCCAATTTCATCTTGAAGATGGTTGCCAAATGGTAAGTATTAATTTTACAAAACTTCTATATTACAATATTTCCTACAATAAAATTTGTACTTAAAAATATACATTCTATATTTTACTAAAAAAAACATACAAATTCATGATTGTAACAATGTACCTATATTTCTTTTTTAGAATTCCTATCAAAACATTATAGTTTTTTCAATCATTCATGATTCAAAACAAAAACAATTACATCATTGAAACTAAACAAAACTTCACATTCCATGTTTTAGTTTTTATTCTCTATTTCTCTTCTTTAAGAATGTCAAATGTACAATGTACTTCTAAAACCTCATGAAATAAAAGTGGATTTTCCCTTCAAAACCAAAATTCAAAAATCCCCTTAATGTATGCCCTAATATGCCTTTAACATTAATATTCCATTACAACAAAATAGGATTGGAATTAGATCTAAACACATAACCTATAGCAACCAAAACATAAAACCAAAAAGCAAGAAAAGAAAATAGTAAAATACAAAATACAAACAAAAAATGAAACAAAAAAAATTCACAAAGTTAGATTAATGTATTTACCTAGTTGGAAGGACAAATTATCATCTTTCTTTGCAACCTATGGAATAAACAATGACAACATATCAACTAGTTCTTGACTAATATCTTCATTGTTTCACATATTTAAAGTAATTTTTTAATATCATAACCTCAAAATTTTGACCACTCATTAATGCATTCTTGGCCCATATCTCTATGTGTTTGTTGGCCTTGTGACCACTTCTATTAACATTATCCATCTCTTTCATCCACCTCAAGAAATTAACATTTTGGAAATACCTCATTAAAAGGAATAAATTCATCATCAATAATAGGAATTGCAACACTACAATCAATTGCAAAAGCAATAAAGGTGGCACTAAGATCCCTATAAACATTAATTGCAACATGGACATCAAAATCTTCAATCTCCAAGCAAACTAGAGGGTTGGGAAAGTTTGAAAATGCATCAATATGAACATGAACTTGAAAGGAAGAAATTCAAGAAGTTGCAATGCCTAACCCATCATCAAACCACAAAACTTCACCACCTAAACTACTACCAATATAAGAAGGTGTAAAAGCAAAAGTCGGAAAAATAAAGGGTGTAAAAAACATTGAGAAGCAAAAAATGTAAATGGTGCAAAAAAACTTGAACCAAAAGCTTCACCATGATATAGTTGGCTAAGCTTGTTTTTTGATAGTGTTCAAAAACATTCAAAAATATTTTTATCAATTACAAACATTTCAAAACAACGTTTTTTGGAAGTTGGCTCATCATGACTATGGAACATTGAAAAACAAGGAAAAACATGAAACAAAAAAGAAAATGAAAAAGAATAAAAAATGTTCACATGGTATTGTAAAAAAAAACAAAAATGATTTTGAAAGTAAAACCTTAAACAACATCTCCTCTTTGGAAACAAAAAAATTGAACATCAACATAAACCATTTTCAAAACTTGCACACACAAAAAGCAAAGCAAATAGAAAGGTGTTATAAACCAAAAAAAATTGCAATGAAAATGATAAGAAAAAAAAAACAACAAAGAAAAGTCAATGATGAAATATAGAAAAAATTGGATTCGATGTAACACTTGCAAAAATGAGAAAACAAAAGCTCGCACAAAATAAGAAAAAATGTAGAGCTTAAAAAAAACAAAATGACTTAAAAAGCTCTACAACCTTATAATATTCACCTACTTCATGAGATATTTTTATGGCAAAGGCATATAAAAAAATAGGAAAAAATTAAAAAACACAAAATAACAACAATAGAAATGCCAATATAAAAATCAACTTCACAAAAAAATTTGTAGAACAAACATGTAACAAAATCTATAGGAGAAAAAACAAAAAAGAGGAAATTATTTTTTTAACTTAAGTAGAGAAAAACCAAAAGCCAAAGCCAGTCATGAAATTGTTATGTAACCCCAAAAGAAATGTACCATAAAAACATATTGCCTTAAACTTTGAAGAAGGCTATTGCATCTTACTAACAATTGTAATTTTGTCAAACCATAAATTAAATTATGATGAGTCTACAAACCAAAAACCTATTACTCCTACTTCTATGCTACATTCCATTTTAGATTTGTTGAACTCAAAGATTTCTACAAAGCCACCAACTTCATCATGGTATTCATTCAACTTACTACTATATTCAACTACTACACTACTCAATTTTGAACTCTAACCTAACTATTCCTTAAAGATTTTGAGGTTTAGCCATGAATTAATTCTCTCAATGTTCAACCAGTCTTATGAATTGTTAAATCCCCATCACTAACATGCAATGCAACAATTCTCTCATTGCACTATGACAGTATGACAACAATACGTTCAATGATCCCTTCCATCTCTTGGTTTCAAGATATGGTGCGGGTGGTGTAGATGGACAGTATTAAGTCTAAGCAAGACCACTACAAGCATAAACAAGTTTTCTATGTATAGCCTAGGGTGTCAAAACAAGTTCTCAGATTAACAGACACGATATACTACATAAATTTTTGTCTTAACTTGAGGATACCCATCACCGGTTTCTCATATTAACCATCAATCCCAAATGACTCATTCCATTAATGTCTTTCTCTCCAACAATCATAATTTCAGATTTGTCTATATGCCATGTATGCTACAACTCAGACCACCTCCAAAATTCATCATGGCACCAACCCCTCATATCACCTTTGTAATACATAGTCTTTTGCCCTAACTAGTCACCGGTGCAACAGAAGACAAGGAAACAACAACTTTCCGACAAAACAATACTCTCAAAAATGACTTTTCAATCTTCAAGACTTGACCACTTCCCTGCATTCCCCACAATGCCCCACTTTTATATTCTTCCCTCGTCCTTCCCAGCCGAAGCTCCACCAATGCCACTTCATCCTCAACCATTCACCTCTAAGATAAGATCAGCCTTGCATCATGCGCAAACAAAACAAACAACACCACTTTCTCACCTGCTCTCTTCAAGTTCTGATGTCTAATTTGCATAAACAATCAGTGACTGCCAACTTTCAACTATCACAGTTATAACGTAGATAAAGACATGAATTATGAAACCCTAAACTTCAGTGTTCACACTAAGAACCCATCTGCAGCCACATCATTGAGGGTCATAGTTACACTAATGACATTTGCACACACAAGCTTCAACAAAAACGAAGATAGAGACCTCACAAGCTCTATCCTCGTCCAATCTACCAGCTTTAGGACAACTCATGACAAAGGCACAGAACGAAATTGAAGAAACAAGAGACATCAAGAATCTACCTGCTTTTAAGGCAACCTGATGACAAAGGTGTAGAAAGAAATGGAAATAGGGGTTATTTTGTATTTGGGCAAAAGTTTCATGATTAGGCCCTTCTGAATTTTGGGCACCTCCCCTTAGCCTACTGGCCTTGGGTGGGACCTCAAATCCAGAAGGGCCTAATTGTGAAACCTTATCCTATACTTTTCATCCTTTGATACAAGTCTATTCCATAGACTCCAAATAGTTGTCTATATTTTTTACACTTAATCTTAACTGGCGACACATTTATTGAGGATCATTAAAACTATAGCCAGTAGACATACTTATGGCGACACGCCCCCCAAAAAGGGGCGAAGTTTGGCGAATTCTTTTTGAGAAAAAGGGAATTTTTCGCCAGAAATTTGAGGTAGTCTCGCCATTTGACGATTTTTCGCCAAAAACAAAAAGACTGGTGGGGAGTGGGGACCTCAGCAGTTTTTTTACTGGCGAATTTCGCCAGAAAGAGAAATAGAAAATAAAACACTAAAAAATGGAGTGATTTTTGAGGGTTTCAATCGCCAGAAGTGAGCCAAAAAACAGTAAAAATCGTTAGACTTCTATATTGGGTTTTCAGTGTGTAGCCATGAGTATAGAATGTTGTTTAAAAATTTTGTACTTCATATTTGGTTTATTGCCAGATTTGGCTAAATCATCCCAGGGGTGATCGCCATTTTCTCTACATATTCCTTGGATGCTCGCCAATTAGGCTACATTAAATAATTTCTTAACGAGCACTAGGTGGGATGCCCTTGCGGGCAGCAAATTGTGACCACCGCAAATTGCCCAAAAAGTAAACAAGGCGAAAAAAAAGTGCCACTCATCCGGTGGGAAACAACCGGAATCATCCGGTATCCGGTAGACGACCGTTGCTCTTTCTTTCGCTGCGGGGCGCGTCAAGTGCGACGCAGAAAAGAAGCACGCTCGCGCTCGTTGTTGGCCAATCTCGTCTCCGATTCAGCCATCTCCGTTAGAAATTGTTGGAAGCATCAGCAGGAGTGGTGTGGCCTGTGAACTGCGGTGAAATTTTTCATCTCAGAACTAACGGGATTTTACCAAGATGGCGATGAGAGCTGCCATCGTTCGGACGTTGCGGGTGAACCCTCCCCGCAGCTGGGACACTCTCACTTGGTCTGGCATGCGGAGAGGATTCAGCGGAAAAGTTCTCGGCGAGGAAGAGAGGGCAGCTGAGAACATCTATATCAAGGTTGGCTTGTTTTTTTTCCTTTTTCTTTTTTGGTTCTGTTCGGTTCCATTATTCCTCATGAATCCCGAGCCGAGGGTTTGACGATTTTTTAATATTACTGGTCTTCTGTTTTACACCATCAGCGATTTAGCATTGGACTTAACTGGATGCACCGAGAGAGCTGATGTTTTATACTCAACATGATATGCTGAAATGGAGATCGGGATGTCAAAGATCGTCTCCTTCATATGCAGCACAAGTTCCAAATGTAGGAGAGATTAGCATACAATGAAACCCTAGAAATTTGCTCCATAACTTCGACCACTCCTTTCTAGGTTTATCGCCGAACTTAATGATTTGGCTGGAGAAGACAGAGATGAGTATAAGCAAGGAAACAGACATGGAAAGCTGTAAGAAACAGACAGCAGGTACCTTTGAGAACGGCATTATACTGTGGGCATATGCACGAGAGTTTCAATGGGAGGAATAATATGGGTTTAATATTATTAGGTCAACCAACAATTCTCAAACTCATCAGTTTAGTGTTGGGATTACAGTTTCCTGCAATGGCAAACTGGTCATCTTCTTTGTCTGATGTATGTATAATTTGTGGATCCATATATGAGGCATGCTTACAGGGTCTGGTGGGATGTGGATAAGAAAGGGTAAACTTAACCATATATGCAGACAAGCACAAATTGAACAAAGAAATATGGGAATATCCTCCAGTGTAGTTATTTATGATATATATTCTATTATGCTGAAATTTTTGCTCTCTATCTCCATGGAGAAACTTACACACAGGAATAATGTTTTGTCTGGAGCACAAGGAGAAAGGCTACAGATAACAACCAAGAATATGGATTCTCTATTGGAAATTTTGATCTGCTCGGAAGATTAGTAGAAGGAAATCCAGATCCGTATTCTTGGCCATGCTTCTCCTTTTTACCTTCTCTCCTTCTCCAAAAGATTGCAGAACAGAGTTTTTTCTTGCTGTGTGTCAATTAGAACGTCAGATGATGTATCAGCATCACAATTCAAGGAATTAGAAAATGTTTCTTGTCCGGTCGAATAGTATCAGGTTGTAAGTGACAAGCTTCCCTTATCTCTTACTACTGTGTCACTCATCCTTAAACTTTAAGATTCAAGAACTCGTTTTATGAGCATTCACTAGTGCATCAAAGGTGACAAGCTGGTGTTGACTGCTGTTTTGCAGAAAATGGAACAGGAAAAGTTGGAGAAGCTTATTAAACAGGTGCTCATTCTTATGCCTAATTAAGCATAAGTGCTCTAGACATCACTGGTCAATCTGGTTACCATCCAAGTTTCTTGAACATGGGCTTTGCAATCATCCATACTTTGCAGAAACCTGGAGACAGGTTGCAGATATCTTTTAGTAACAGACTTCTGTGGCATGTTTGTTAGCTGGCGCATGTCATTGTTTGTCCTTTGCACGACTTGCTTGTAAAATTCCATTTCAGGGACTAAGCAGAAAACTTTCCAGATGTCTGATGCAAATTGGTTAAACTGAAACTGGAAATACTGTTTATAACATGATAAGAAGTGCTCAACAGATCATCCCTGTTAGGAGTATTCCTAATGCCACCAAAGAATGTTGATAGTTTAATGCCACCTCTCCTATAATATTTTCAATATTCACTATCAGTATCTGTGACTCATGTTGTGGATTGTATAAGATACTGAATGAGGCGGCCCATGACTTTTCCCTTACTCTTGTAGGCAGATAGTTTTCCTTGCCATGGTACTGAAGTCTGATGCCATGTCCAGGGATTTTCTGCGGAGGAAGCCAAAGCAGCAGTCTCAGGATCACCAACTGCCACTCCAGAGGCAGCCAAGGCAGCCAAGGAGGCAACAGCAAGCAAGGCATCAACTGATGGCAACACAAATTATGCTGTTATTGCTGGAATTGTTGGCGTAGTGGGCTTGGCATATTGGTACTTCTCAAGCCCCTCCAAAAAAGAGGTAGATAACAAAGAGTAGGGTTGATGTCCCCTGGGAGGATCAAGGAATGTGAATAATGCATCCCTAGTATATGCTGTATGGCTATGGCCAAGCTAACCTAGGTAATGCATGAGATAAACAAGGATACACTTCCAAGTTCATGTGTTGTGGATACTTTCTTAACCAGTGGTGGGCTGCTTTTGTTTGAGTTTTGAAGGAATCACCTTTTGCACTTTGATCATCTCAGATCAAGCTTTGGAAATTATTTGTGTACCTGCCATTTTTGAGGAAAGACTCCCTGATGATAGAGGCAGATTTTTGCATTGGAAAACATATGATTATTAACATTAATATACCCTCCAACCTTTCCATAAATCAGTGAGTCTGTGGACTCCAAACCTCCAAAGCTTTTAAAAGATCGAACACTACCTACCTCTGCAGTGATGAATAATAGCAACTATGGCCAAGATCGTTTGCTATATCTAACTCCAACTGGACAAATAGGCACTGAAACTAATCATTAGCATGTCAATGTAAATATGCCTTTTGTTGATGCACGCCTATTGGTAATGTTTTTAATGGTGGACACACACACCTTTCATGGATTTTTCAATTGTTGATGTGCATTAATGATATTCTGTGCCTTTCCTTTGTTTTTTCTTTATGCAAGGGAAGAGCAGTAGGGTTATATTCTTGGTGTACATATGTATAGACCCTCAGACCTCCATGTCATTGTGATGGGACTAATATGGTTTAAAGCAGAGTTGTGTCCTATTTGATATTTATTGTCATTGTTAATTTATTGATTGTGGTTGTTTAGAATTTTGCCTTTTTCTCAGACTTACTTTTGGGTAATTGAATCTTGTTTGACATTTCAATCTATTCCAAACTTGTTGCGATATTAAGCAGTTATTGGCATGGTGATTTTTTTAGTGGCGAAATTCCCTTTTTTTCTGAAAAATGTTTTAAAAAAGAGTATTCTGTCACAAATTCTCTGTATTCTGAAAAAAAATTCGTCAGGAAATGGGGGAAAAAATCCAAAAAAATGGATACCTGCAATGGGAAAGGTTGCTGAAGATTTTTCTACTTTCATATATTGAATGTTGCCAAATTTGCCTAAATATTCTTATGGGTGATCACCACTTGAGCAACATCACAAAACTGAAGAAAAAACCACTATACTGGCAGCCTCTTTTTTGGTTTGGAATTCCACACTGTTTCAAAATTTTGTCTTCTGTTGCAATTTCAATGGTTTTTTGGGAAAAGGCTGTGAAAATTCAGGAAAAGAATTCTAAAAAATCTATACACGGTTCAAAGTAGGCGGTCACAAGGATTAAATTTCTTTTCCTCTCATACTTTTTAATAGCCAAATTTGGCTAAGTAAGCTAATGGACAAATGCCACCTTGGCTACATTACAAAATTAGAAAAAAAACACTAGTTATCTGTGGTTGGTAGGGTATTCTTGACAATCTCTTGCCAGTTTTGTAGTAGGTAAAGCCTGAGGCTGTGAGCTTGGCTGGAATAAGGGCCCATGCAAGGTGGAGCAAAGCATGGGCCCAATTCCGGTAAAGCCTGTGGCCTTGGGCTTCACCGTGTGTAGAGAGGTGGGTAAATTTTTAACAACATATCTATGCGATTTAAGTTAAGCCATTATCACAGGAATTTTTTTTAAAAGGATGACAGGCATTTTGAAAAATGAAATGTCTGCAAGAGGGGGCATTACCCTAACTACCATTAGGGTTCAGCTGTATTTGCAGAAATAATTAATTATTTCCCAAAAAAAATACGACAATTTTTTTCTTAATTAATAAAATTTTTGACTTTTTTCAATAAAATGAAATAAAATTTTGGCAAGCTTGTTTAATTATGTCAAGTAGGCAGTTAGAAACTCATCCATTCTTGCATTTTTTTAAATCATCCATTCATGCACTTTTGATTCAAGAATGTCGATACTTTCATTTGGCATTTTGTTGTTTGGTTATGATTTTGTGCATAAGTTTGTTGTTTAGACATTAGAAACAATAGGAGACCTTGGCTTCCTTTTTATTTTTCTTTTCACACATTACCATTGACAAATTGAATCTTAGCTCGCATTTGGTGTTTTTTCTTGCCGTATCAAAGCTTTCATTCCTTTTTTTAAGAATTTTGCACAGTAATTTTGAATATGGCAAACAATAGCAACCAACAAAAAATGATAGACTGCATGTTTCAAAAAGTGGATAAAAAACAAAGATTAGTTGCTATAACTCAAGAATTGGAGTCGCTTTCAAAGGAGATCAAGATGCAAAACCAAGAAAAAGAGCAAATGGCTTTCGCAACCTTGAAACGACCTATTGGAAGGCCACAAAAACAGCTTCAAGCAACTTTAATGGCAAAGAAAGAAATCAAACAAGAAGAGACACAAGGTACTTACACTAACTAGTTTGCACCACACCTTTGGCCATCTATTTTTGCAATTGTGAAGAAACATGGTGCATTCATTAATGTTCTTCACTACTTGAAAACCTTCCATAAAAAACCAAAAGAAGTTAATGGTCCATATGAAAAATTGAGTAGAGGATCTCTTTATGAATGGTTCACATCAAGAGGAGAGCTCAAACCACATTTGAAACAAGCTATAACAAGAGGGACTACTTCCATACCCACACATTTTTCAATTCTATAAACAAGACCAAAATTGAAAGATGAAATCTTTAATGATTTGAAAAACATGCGAGCTGCTGGATAAAGCCTTTTTGCACCAATTGTCCAACCAATCATTAGAGGGATCTTTAAGTGTTGAGCACCTGAAGTTTTGAAGGACTCTTCAAAGCGAAGGTTCAAAATGACTTTGCCTTGTACCAGAAACTCCATGAAAACCCACCTTAATTGGTCATATAGGGCAGCCACTACAACCATAGGAAAATTACCAGAAACATGACAGCAAGAAGAGATAGCCATGGCACATAGGGTTGCTTACCTTGTCAAAGCATATAATATTCCTACTTGTTTGGTCATTAACACAGATCAGACTGGAATTCACCTTGTGTCCATTAAAGGTGATAGAACGTGGGAGACAAAAGGAGCAGAACACATCCAAGTACTTGGAATAGAAAACAAGAAACAAATCACAGCTAGTGTCTCATCTTCCACAAATGGAACATTTCTACCTTTACAAATTGTGTTCCAAGGGACAACTAATCATTCACTTCCTCCCATGAATAAAGGAAGAAGAACTTATTCTTCTTTTGGGCTTCAGTTGACCTTTAGTTCCAACCACTAATCTACATTGAAAACCACCAAATAGTTTGTTGAACACATCCTCATACCTTATCATGTAATTCAAGTGGAAACACTTACCTTGCCAAAAGACTAGAAGATGGTCTGGTTGATTGATAATTGATTTGTTCACAAAAGTGGATAATTTTTGGTTTGGATGAAACAACATTACCCATGTGTGTGCATCATATTTGTTCTAGCAAATTGCACTAGCACCCTTCAACCTATTGATGTTATTCTCCAACATCCATTCAAGCATGCATTCAAAAAAAAGTTCAATTCCTGGACTTACTCAACAATCAAAGGCCAACTTGAACAAGGTGAAAATCCTAAAGTTGACTTCCGAATGTCATTTTAAAACCAAAGATTTGTGCATGGCTTTTTCACATTTGGAAACATGTGAAAAACATGGACAACATGATTTGCAAAGGTTGGGAAAAGATAGGGTTGTTAAAGAGTTTCAATGAACAATTCCAACTTGAAGCAATGGAAGCGAATGCTATCAAACCTCTATATTCTATTAATTTTGATTTTGAAATCAAACAACATGAAGCAATGGGAGCAAATGCTATTAAACCTTTATTTTCTATTAATTTTGATTCTAAAATCAAACAACATGAAGAGATGATGACAACATTGATCCAGAGGATTCCATGCTTGAAATCATGGAACAATGTTTGATTGTCCACCTTCTGTAATTACTATTATTTTCATTATTACTTCTACTATTGTGCTTCAAATTCCATCAATGTACTTGGAAGAATATTCAAGAATGGCGCACCCCTAGTAGTTATTGTTGCTTAGTTGTTGTTGCTATTTTGTTGTTGTTGTTGTTTCATTGTTGTTACCACTACTGTGTTGTTGTTGTTGTTCATGCTCTATTGTTATTATTGTTGTTACATTGTTGTTGTTGTTTATTAGTTGAATTATTACTACTACATTGTTGTTACTGCTTTGTTATTTTTGTTGTTGCTTTTATTTTACTATGGTTGTTGGGTATATAAACCAAAACAAAAGAGGAAAGAGGCAACAACATGAATTATAGCAACAATAAAAGCAACAGTTGGTACTTACAACCAGTTGTGACTATTGCAAAAATTTTAGGCAAGAATTAGACCTAGAGTCTAACATCATTAACATTGAATACAAAAGCTACACAAATTTACTCTGCTATTGTAGACAAAATGTAAAATGGGCCCAGTAGCTGATGTCCAATGCATGTAGAACAAAAGAATTACACTAGAAAAAACCCAAAAGACAAGCTCAAGAATAAAAAATTGGGTCAATAATATTTTTCTTCCACAAGAACTACTACATCATGTTTCAATCTTCCTTTACAAATCTTCTCCCAACTTGCATGTTTAATGCTACAATTAGACTTGCAATGTGGAAAAAAAGGTTTTGTATTCACAATTTGATGCTTACTAAAAGAAGTTGTTGCTGTTAGGTTTAGGGTTTACAATGACCCAAGTTTTAGCAACCAACAAAGTGTGTATTACACTAAGGAAAATTCTTTCTTTCACAAAGCTCCTACTTCTCTTGCTTAAAGCTCCTACCATGAACCCACATATCACAAACTAACCTAGGATTCATCACATGTGCTTCCAAGGAAGGAAATTGAAAAGCTATTCTAGAAGATGGATATGAAAGCCCTTAGCTACCTACCTACTAAGGGATCAACAAAATGGGGAAAATCTTCAAACGATGATCCTGGTGGGTTCATCGAAAAGAAAAGGAAACAAATGACAATCATCCAAGGGTTGTTTTAAAAATGGGATGGATTCCATGAAAAGAAACTCATTTGTTGTGACAAGATCCCTAACTACATCTCCTAACAAGCCAATAGCAGCAGCAAAAGAAAAAGACGAAGAACAAAACTACAATTGCAAATTTAATGGTGATGATCTTTCATAAAAACCTTGATGTTATGGCTATTGCTCTTCATGAAGCTAGGGCCCATTGCACAATTGTTTATTGTTCCAATGAACCATCGACAAGGCTTTAAACCTTTTTCACTTATTTCAAAAGTTTCAAAATAAGATAATGGACACAAGGTTGGTTTGTAGTTTCTACTATCCTACATGTTCAATGGCATCCAAATGATGTTTGAAAATGATGAAACCATGTTTGAAAATTTGAAATCTTCAACAAAATTAGCAATCTTTGAACAAAAATATTTTCGACCTAAGAATACAACTTAAATCACATGAATATCTTGTTCAAGACTTCTGGCCATCTTAAAAAAAATTTCTAATAAAATGTCATGTTCAATATCAAAAAAAAAAAAGGACAATGAAATCAAATGAAAGTACATTAATTATTTTAAAAGCAATTTCTATATCTTAACTAATCCCCTAGCACACGAACATCCTCAAAATTAATTATGATGCCAGATATATTATTTCAATAGTATAATTTTGAATTTCTTGAACGAAATTACATTTTGTTACATTACCAAATTTCAGTATGAAAATATTTAAAGATTTTTTAATTCCATTTTCCATATGTATCTTTCCATTAAGATATTTCCTAAAATTTGAGTTAAGATATTGTTCTCATGAGATTAAGTATTTTAATTTTTTAAATCTTTTGCTACAAATAATTATTCTTGTAATCTCAAATAAATGTATAATCAACCATTGAAGATATCTCCTTTTGGAAGGTTCATGTAATTAAGGTTGAAGCCTAATAAGCACCTAATACCCACACTATTAGGTGGGGGTATTAGCTTAAGTTGAAAATGGTAACAAAAGGGGGGAAGGTTTTTTTTTTCTTCCCCTCCATGTTTTCAAAGGGTTCCTCAACAACCCAATGTGTTCCCAAATATATCCAAATAACACCATACTTTCATCTCATATGTTTTGTCCAAAGTTGAACTTTCATATACTTCTTTGGGTTCTGTGTTGCTTCGCACTACCAATGAGAATGATTAATTATTTTGTGTCGACATAATATTTTTGTTGTAATCAACTTTGTTTTTTCAAAAGATAAAATTTTGTAAATTTGATTATATGTCATTTGTTTCATTAATATTTTTTTACATTCTTAATTTGCTAAGCAAATGCCATCGAAAGTCTGATTTATTAGAAAAATTCACAACAAGATACAAATAAACAAAAAGACAAAAAAAAATCCAAAATGAAATTTGATTTATGACAAATTATAATTTGAAATAACTCTAGAATTGTTATAGTGATGACCACCAAAATACCCATCCTACATAAACTAGTTCTAATGAAACATCATCACTGGATTATAAACTCTAAATGTGGGCCAAAGAGGAGCACATTGGGCAATGTCCAATGTTTTAAAAAAGGGGTGATGGGCCAATCAAAATGGCTTTTCAACCCAAAAAAAAAACCTTTGGGTGCAAATGATGTGTGGTTTTTTGTTTTCAAAAAAAACGTCTAATAATAATTTTGACATTTTAAATTTATTTGGAGGTTCTTTGGGTGTAGGTGTGAGCCCAATTTTTCCACCTTTCAAACCTTGTGATTTCAATTTTGCCACATTGTTTCAAATTCAAAAAACCTCTAAGCCTAGTTTAAAAACTAGGTAAGGTTCAAAAACTAAGTTTCATTCTATGTACACATTACAAACTCCCCAATACAATAGTTCCAAGTTTAAGCCCAATTTTTTCAATTTTCAAACTCTTTGGTTTTAGTTTTAGTACATTTTTCCAAATTTAATAACCTTGAAGCCTAACTCAAAAACAAGGTCCAATTCCATGAACATGGTATAAATTCCCCAATGTTATAGATCTTATAAAACATCCCCACCAATGCTCAGTATGTGATCCTGTAAAAATGTTTTTCACATCCAAGTTTAAGGCCCCTATGACCCAACACCCATGAGTGCACTAGTTGGGGGATGAGGTCGTTCAGGGCATTTTCAAATGAACTCAAACTAGGGGACCTTCTTTCTTTCTTTCTTTCTTTCCTTACCTCCTCCTATCCCTCAATTTGAAATTTAAATGCCTACATACCCCCTCATTTCTTTTTTTCTTCCTTTGCAATAGTTGTTTCCACCATCACTACAAAAACCTTTGCCATCCCTATTTACCTTACCAAAAAATATCAAATAGAAATAGGGCAAGGTAGGCTCTATCCATGTCTACCCTACCAAAAAAAAACAAAGCAAGGTAGTTATGTCCTTGTTTACCCTACCATTGCCAAAGATAACCAAAGAAAAGCAGGCTAAAGTAAATTCTATCCTTTTTCACCATGCCCCATCACTAAAAAGAAACATAGAAAATCAGGGTAGGATGTGCCCTACCCTACCATCACCAAAGAAAAACAAGGTAAGCTCTATTCTTATCTTTATTTTTTAAAACTAAATTTGTTACAACTCTAGTTTTGACATTTTGAAAGGTGGTAGCACCATTTGCATGGAAGTAAACAACCTTAATAGCCAAATCATAATCAAACAAATGCCCAAGAACCTTCATAAAGATTTGGATAATGTTGGTGAAATTGTTTATTGTGACAATTTGTAATTCGCTTTAAATTCACCAAAATTGGCATCCTCTTAGATTGGCAACAACATAAACATGCATTGAAATCCATGTCTAGTTATTTATACTAATCACCTCATCATAACTTACAAAAATGTAGTTTGTTTTTTGGATGACCATTTTTGTGGTTATTAAAACCACATTGGTCATGCATTTGCCATGCCCCAACCACTAGTGTTTATTTAGTGTTTGTCAAGATTGTTCTCCACCTACAAAAATTGTGACAACCCATTCACACTCTCAAAGTTAGTGATGGGTTTTTCCAAATTCAAAGATGAAAAATGGTAAAAATGGCATAAATATTTTTATTCCAAACATGTTAGCTATCAAAATTAATGTAAAATTTCCCAACTTCCTTATTATGCCAAACTATCTTACACATCCACATGCCATTATGTTTTCTCCCTCCATGGAATCATGGAAGATATTTTGTATTGAATCATATGCATCTTGCCATCCAACCTAACAATTGGCTTGGCCCAAACAAACATTATAAGCCATGTATCTTGGAAGCTTTGATTCAACTCTCACTTAACCTTTCATTTTTTTTTCATACCTACAATTTTGTGCTCACCTAGTGAAGTCAACATGATAAATCCTAAAAATTGCAACATTAGTTGAAGTAACAACCCCACCAACAATTGCATTAAAATTAACATCAATAACAACATGAGCCTTGCTTTTGTTGAAACCAAAGGACATAAGGGGATTTGAATTCACAAGTGTAAAAGTAGAATTTGTAGAAAATGGGATAGAACCACTAAAAGAAATTAGTATTTAAAGTTTTGAAACAATTTTAAGGGTGTCATTACAAAAAACAAGTTCACAACATACATTATCAACAAAATGTGTGATGGAAGAACTTGGAAACATTTGGGTTGGAGACAAGAAAGAAAAGTAAACCTCTGCTACATTATTGAACTTTGAAAATGCATAATGGAAAAACTTGGAAACATGTAGGTTGAAGACAAAAGAGAAAATTTCAAGGGCATCATTGTGAAAAACAAGCTTACAATAAGCATTGTCAATAAAATGTGTGAAGGAAAAACTTAGAAACACATGGGTTGAAAACAAAAAAGGAAAGCAAACAACTATTACATTACTAAACTTCAAGAATGCATAATGATAAAACTTGGAAACACATTGGTTGAAAACAAGAAAGAAAAACAAACTTATATTATGCTACCAAATTACAAAAATGTTTGATGGCAGAACTTGAAGACCTATTGATTCAACACAAGAACAAAAATCAAACCTTTGCTGAATTGCCGAATTGCAAGAATGTGCAAAGGAAGAAGATATTGGAAGCAAATGGGTTTAGACAAGAACAAAAAGCAAAGCTAAGAGCTCAATGCACTTATTGTTTATAGCAAGCTCCTTAAGTACCCTAAAAATGTAGAACCTCAATTGGTTATCAAGCTTCTCTTGAACCTATTGAAGTTGTGCATTGTAAGCCCATGGTTCTCATTTTGCAATTGCAAGATCTTGATGCTCATTGTGCAATTCAATTTGCTACCTACAAATCCCAAGACATTTTTGTGTCACCCATTTGTTCAACCCATGTTAGGTGATTGTTCTATTCATAATTCAAAGATACAAAAACAACAATGTGTAATGAAAAGGAAATGTAAGAGAGCGACAAACTTGCCCCAACAACATAACCCTAATTAATGAACCCCTCCTTTAAAAGGTACCCTAAATAGCAACATGCCACATCTCCATCATCTATATTTGCGGTGATAGACCTTAGACGTTAAGCAAAAAACAATGCTCACTCTATTGATCAACTTCTAGTGAAGTCGTAGCCCCAAAACCCTTTAGGAATATCATTGGTGAGGATCTAAGGTCATTTAAATGCAAAATTTCACCACAGAAAAACAGTGTTGGTCAAGTTTGCCACATTTTTATTCTTGATTGCATTAACCTTAAAGACTGATGCTTCATCCCTCCTGGGATACTTAAAACCCACCAAATAACAGTTGTCTTTGGAATGGAAATTTCAAAGTTAATTAATTAGATAACAAATATATGTCAAAGCTGCCAAGGTACTAACCTACAGGTAGTGGAAACCTAGCAAAATTTGATAAACATAAACTTTACCCACTCAAAACACATAGGAAATGATGACTGGTAATCCCTGTGCAAGGATAGATGCAATAGATACTCATTGGCCAATTGTTTTCCTGGAAGAAATATGTTCCTGGGTCAACCAACTAATCAAAAAGTTTTAGCAGTTTCTCAAAGTGTTCATTGAAATTGCTTTTTCTACTGGCAACATTATTCATTATTACAACTTACAAGGGAGTAAAAGAAAAAGAGAGAAATACACACCAGTCAGGTAGGTAAAAGGGAAGATGGTACATGGGGAGCTAGCCAGTAGAGTTGTTCACCACGAAACGTTCAGGCACGCTGTCCCTCCACTGCCCGGAGCGGAAAGTGATCGCTGCTCGGTTACCCGCCTCACGCGCTGCCTTTCTCTGCAACTCCCACGACACCCAGTCCTCCGACCGGTCACCGACGGAGACTCCGAGCTTGGATGGGACGCGCCTTCAACACGCCCACGGTGGCCCCACAGGCAGTCCCATGACCACATCTTCCTGCCCCCGCTTGGGTTACAGATGGCCACTACACCACCCAGCTGCAAGAAATGCTCACTCTTCTGTGATATATACACCCCGCTCTCTATTTTGCCAAACAATATGGGAGAATAGGTAGCACAGCAGAGTGTGGGAACAAAGGTGTCCCAGCCTTGGATTGCATGGCAGATGATAAATTTTTATCTTGTTTTTCGTTCACTTAAATTTTGTATTTTTATTTAGTGAATTAGTTTTCAACGTCAGTTTGTGCTTGACATTACAAACTGTAATGTTTTTCATGGCTTGAATCCAGGGCTTTCATCCTTCTGTACATGAAATCCTGCCCTGAAAAGAGGAGTTCGCCATGTTGAAAATTGTGAGGTGCACTTTGCTACATTTTGCTTTGATTTTGTTAAATACCATCCATAGTTCCTTGGCAGCTTGGACTCTCATTATGCTATTTTCAGCCACTCCCCATTGTGCATTGTCCGTTCTTGCCAGGTGTTTTTCCTTTATTTATTTATTTCAAGAACGAAATTTTATCAATTGACAATTTCTTTTAATGGCAAAACTTGGTGTTTCTTGGGACTTCTAGTGACCAAATTTCGAAATTTTCTGTTTAATTTTTTTCCAGATTTCTGTATTAAGTTCCAGTAGGTAGCAAATAATTTTAAATGATTTTTAAAAATTACTTGCATGTTTTCTTAGAGCCATATTTGATTAAATCATCTTATGGCTATAAGAAAACGGAACTTCAGCTACATCAGAAAATTGGGAAAAAAATGTGAAAAAGAAAAAGAAACTTTGACAAGGCATCAGTAGCTATTGCATTAGCAAGTCCTTCTGCTTGCATTTTCATAAAACTTGCTCCCAGTCCCAGTTCTGATCATGTTTTTTTCCTCAATTTTGTGATGTAGCTGAAGTGACAATCATCCACCAGAAGATTTAGCCAAATTTGGCTACATGCTAGATATTAAAATAAAAACATTTAAACAGCCTTCTGTAATTTTGACTACGTGCTGGAACCTGTTAACAGAAATCTGGCTACTTGTATGTATATGTATATTTTGAAAAGCCTAATATGGGCCATTTTTTCCACTAAAAATCTGTATAAGAAAAGTATAGTTCACAATCGGATTTTTTTAGGTCAAAAAGTTGTGGAAATTCGACAAAACACATTCACTGGTTTTGATTTACTCAAATACCTCCCTTATTTCACACTTCCATAAAAGATCAATGCTCCTTTGGAGAGCAAAAGATGATCTGACTTTCAGATTTTGTGTGTGGAGATTGGACTTATCCAGTAGAAGAAAAACCATTGAATTGAAATAAATGCAAGATTGCATACCGCAATTGTATCTGGTTTTTTTTTTTGTGTGATTCAGTGCTTCTTCTTTTTCTATTTTTCCGTATTTTGTACTGGAGATGAAGTGGTAATCATCCTAAGATGATTAAAACAAATCTCTCAATGGACAAAAAAAAAAGGAAAATAAATAACCATTTAGTGTCCTTTATTGTTTGCTACCAAACTGGAAGTGTTCACCACATTGATTTACATTGCAAATGGAAATGGCAGTATAAGCATTGGAGTTGTAACCTAGAAAGGCTTCGAGCTGATGAAGGTTAATTTTTAAACTAACACATAGGTAATGTGTACAACTAAAGCACAACAAAACATCCACACAATATTCACCCATCGTAAAAAGACTTTTTTAAAATGCAAGATAAGAACTTTACACATTTTTGGGATAGGATCATCCACATGCTTAAAACTTGATCTCTATGCAGGCTACACCTTTTGAGATTAGAGGAAGAAAGGATGGGTTATTGTCTTCATTCATCCATCTCTACTAAACATTCCCATTCAATCACAAAAATCACTAATATTATGCCACATATTATCATCTTGCTATGAACAAATCATTCAATTATTGATCATTTTCATTCTTAGAATTTAACTAGATTCATATGGCCCATATTCAACTATCTCTAACCCAAAATAGTTAACCAAATTATTCATGCCCTAGTCAAAAATCCTAATCAAAGATCTTCAAAATAATGCCCATAAGTTAAAATTACTTATTCTCATACTTGTCCCTATTTTTACTCTTGGGCCCCATTATTTTTTTAAAGTTACAACGTTTATCCCTAGTAACTTATTTTGGGGTTGTGTAAAACTAGCAAACAATTGCTTGTTGCACCTAGGAAAAAAACTAAAAAATGCTTGAATAGTACACAAGTTTTTTAACAATGTCACCCACAAGGTCATGTTTCTTCCATGCTATGGACATCATTTGTGTTGTGATTTTAATTTGTATATTAAGTTTCAACCATGTGACCCAATTTCATCCATGTCATTAATAACTAGCAATACAATTTCATCCATGTGATGATGGTTCAAGTTTATTCATGTGGTTTCATGCATGTGATCAAGTTCAGTTGTGTCATTGAGTTCATTTGTATATGGTCCTATTTGATCCATGCAATTAGTCTCATCTCCATCATAAATTTAATTCATGTAAGTTTGTCTCATCAACAAGGTGATATGATTCCATGTTGTCAAGGTTTATCCATGCTAGTTTGATCCTAAAAATTCATCATTGTCATCAATATGGTTTCATATTGGTGATTTGTTCTTTCCTCTAAAATTAACTTATAAGGGGGGAGAGAAAAGAAAAAGAAAAAAGGGCAAGTGAAAAGGAAAAATGTAAGGTTGTTGAAAACAAGGAATTTGACAATATCATTGGAACAAGTCATCAAATAAATGTCAACAATACATTGACAAATACATGAAACATTATTTATAGATGAAATTGACCTCAAAAATACAATTGTCAATAAATGGATGAATTTGTGATCACACCAATGAAAATTAATATTTTAAATACAAATGAATAGTACTTTATTTAAAGATTATATTACTAACTATATTTGGCCATATGGTTGAAATTGGATGATGGATAAAATAATGTTCATGGATTCAACCACACCCTTTATGGCTAATTAAAGGCGAAATGAATTACATGGATGAAATTCAAAATACATGTATAAAATTGACCAAATAATGAAATTTTAAAACCTGGAAGAAATTACATCAATGGATGATAATGTATTATCCATATTTATTTTTTTATTTGTGTGAAACTATATCAACATCTGTAACTATCATTATTCACACATCACACAAAATAACATAGGAACACCCTAACTAACGTATCATATTTAAACCAAAATAAAATTCCCTTACAACAAGCAAGAATCCAAGCCCAAAACATAACATGCAAATCATGTGCCAAACAAACTTACATAAAAACATATGAAAATTTGCAAAGCAAAACACACTATGTTATAAAATCTTGGATCACCAAAAATGATTTGAGATTCCACACCCTAGGATTATAACCCTACATGACGCACCCCCAAGCTCCTTAATGGACTCAAATAGGAGTCCAAACTAAAAACAGCGGAAGAGCAAGGAATCGAGCCACGCTCCCTGGCTCATAGCACTTTGAGGGGGTAAAGGGGCATGCTTGAGCTCCAGGATGGGACTAGGAAGAGTGACAAACATCAACTACTCATACAGACCTGCAGAAAACCAACACAAGGTGGTTGGTGCATAGTTGGAGCACTTTGGGTGCTAGGACGAGCCATGAATAACTCGGACTCACAAGATTCACCACGGCACGGACTTGGGGGAAGCCACCACTTTCCCCCTTATAGTATACTTTGTGCCTCTCCACGAAACCCACATCCAAATGGCTTTTTGTCCCGTGAGAGTACCGAAATTGCCAAAGTTGGGACTCTTGCAACTTTGGGGCCCCATAATTTTGTGTGCACACCTTTGATGGAGATGAAGTCTAAAACAAAATTGTAGCCTTCATCAAGAGCTTTCCAATGATATGTTGCATGCCACCTGCACGCACGGAAATCGAGTCGATTCCCGACTTTTAGTGGTCGGGAGTCAAATTGCCAATTTGACTCCTAGCCCTTCTTTTGGCCATAACTTGTGCTTTAGATGTCCAAATGGGTCATGCAAGCCCATTTTAAACATCTAAGTTTCAATAGCTTTCTAATGGTATAAAGAACTCCTCAAACCATTGGGTTTTGACCCTTATAATCACTCTCTGAACATTCAGGAATCCACCGAGACTCCAACTCCCAAAATGAAAGCTCCTTTGGGCGTGTGAGGGTTCATTCCCTCACACTTTCCTTCACTCTTGGGCTTCCCTCTTGGCCTGCGACCTTGCAAGCCCTTGTCTTGGTCACGAGCCCAAGGCTAGGGTTGCGACACTACATCACAAACTTCATGGGCCATATATGATAATAATAATCATGCGAAATCTACTTCTCATAGTTTTGTATGGAATAGACATGAATGTCATTCATCTATTAGCATTGTTTGAATATTGATGTCATGCAAAATGTAACACAAATGTCATATGCATATTTGTATTGTTTAAACACGAATGTTGTATGTCTATTCATGTTGTTTACACATGAAAATCATGCACACAACTTCTATGTTTAAATAATGCATGACATTCATATTTAAACAATACGAACCTATGAAATAATAAATTTCACTCGAATTTGAAATGAACCCATGAAACCTATAAATTTGTGATGTAACACCAAATAACCCAAACCATATTCACATTTGAATTAGTTATGAACTAAAAGGTAATTAACTATATCAACCCAACTTAAACATCAAAACTAATTGTGACTTAAACATGTAATTCAATTAACACTTTTGATAATTTACTTAATAATCACATATATTATCCTACCTACCTATAAAAGCTATCTTTTACATACTAAGTTACCAAGGTGAAACCTTTTGTTAATTAAATGGTTGAGGTTCATTCACAATTGAGTTATAACATTAATGTAATGGGATGAACATTGCAAGGCCATATTGGTCAATAAAAGTCATATTCCAAACTTTTTGGGTCACCTTTTGACAAAGTGCATTTCAACGTGTCAAGACCTTACAATGCCCATTTAAAAACATATTGGACAACATTTTTTAGGGATGGAGTGTTGATGTAAACAACCCTAGTTTTCATTGCCACATTTAGTTTTTTTCTTCAAGTTCATTAGATATTGTAAGCTAACGTATCCCTGCATGTTCAAAACCTTAATTTGTTGCTATAATTTTAAGATCTTTCTTATCAACTAACAAAACATTTTTTTCTTTTCTTTTATGTAATGATAGTCATGTAAACATAACATGGCCTCTTGTACTACTATGTTTGAAAATTAAAATGGTACAAAATGCATGGTGGTTCTAGTGACTTGTATGTGAACTAAAATCCATACTTCAAAAAAAAATTGTATGAATTAAAATTTATGCCTACACTAGTTGACAAATTGTTGTAAATTTAACAAATGCATGAACGTACACAAAAATATAGGAGAATCAGTGCAATTGCATCATTAACAAAATGAATAATATGTTTGATCCTTCAAGGTCTAATGAAAGTAAATTCAATGGTTATGTAAATTATGGAATTTGAAAGTTTAAATTTAATAAACAAACAATGCAAAGTGGGTGAAGGGCATCTCAATTCATATTTTTATAAAAAATCAAAATTCTATAAGGTGTGTAACGATTATAAAAGTAATATGTGTTTTGGGGAAAGCCCAAACATGAAGGCATTAAATCTTGGTAGGCATTAAACATGAATGGCCCATGTGCCATTCACTTTTGAAAATTTTTTCTAAAAATTACCCTTCACATTGAAAGATTGACAACAAAAGCGTCCTTTCAATATGAAAGTTTTAGCTATATGAAAATAAAACAAAAAAAACATGATTTGTTCTAAAAAATATGTTGATTTCTAAATGCATAATGAATTACAATTTCAAATGAATTTGTTGCAATCCTTTTATAAGCTTTTGGACATGCTGCTTGTATAGCAAACAAGTAAGTTCAAGACGCCGAAATCTCATCCTTTGTTAAAAGATTGTTGCTCCTTTTCATCATTGCACCGTGAAAGAAAACGCAAATAAATCCCACCACCTACTATACTTATGGCAACAAGAAAAAAAAAACCCAAACCTTCCCTTATTGTAATTATGGTAGTAAGAAAAAAACGAACCCACCTTAACCACCTACTGAACTTATGACAACACCAAAAAATGGATAACTATCGAATTCCTTTTATTATCGATGTAATCAATGACTGTCACAATAATTCAAGGGCTATGAAAGGAAGGTAATAAGAAAAATATATATATCGTGAAGGTGCTTGTGGCCATGTGGCACTCTAAAATTTTAAATTGCGTTTTGAGCCCTCAAGCCTACCCCCATTAAATGATTCAAAGGTTTGTTGGAATAAAATCCAAAAGATATTTGAAGCTAAAAACATTGCTTGTAAGTTTTTTTCAAAACTAAGTTGCATATTTTTAGGATGGAAAAGGAGTCCACTATAACATAGGAGAAGTGGTCCCAAAGTTTAAAATGACTTTGATGATCCTAATTGTTTTGCCATATTCCTATGAAAACTTTGTTTAAAGTATTGGAGGTCAAGATGATCTTCCCACAAATTACACAATTTGGTAGGATTTTTTTTCAAGAAGAATAGTGAAAGGAACTCAAGTATTTAACAAATAGACTAAGAATGAAGCCTTGTTTTTCCACAAAAATACTTACAAATGTGTGGAAATTGAAGATGAACAACCTAACAAGTTGACTTAGTTATTTGATGTTTCATTAATGGCTCTAAATATATAAAAAAGAAAGAAACCATGTGGTATTTCGACTCAAGTGCCTCTTATCATGTAACAAACAATAACACTACGTTAGCCAAGATCTAGAAGGAAATAGGCATTTCAAACATGAGGTCAAGTAGAAAGCAAAATCAGTATGTTGAAAAAAAGACAATTGTGTTTGATTTGAATTTCCAAGAAGAGAAATAAATAATGTAATTGTTGTTTTGTACATGCTACATTTCACCAAAATTTTCCTTTTTAAATCTAGAAAAGAAACTTGATTAAACTTTGTTTTTAATGTTTTTTTTTTCATTATGTGACCAAAAACCTTCATCATCCAAAACTTGAATTAGATAATAGCTATAGGGAAAAGATACAAGATTTATGGTTTGTATAAATTAAAAGCATATAAAATAATAGTAGAAACAAATTTTCTTGAGTCTTCTATATATGTGCATTTTTGGCACAAAAAAATGGGTCATTTCAATTTCTATATCTTACATTTCTTGACAAATCATGGAGTTGTGAAAAGTAATTTCAAATCTACAACTAATCAAATATTTATGTGAAGGATGATTCATGGGTGGACAAACACAAGGACTAATTTTTGAAAGTTAATTTAAATATGGCAATAAAGGTATTATAACTAATATATTTAGACATGTGGATTGCTTTCAATCTCTTCACTTTCTAGTTCCAAGTATTTTTTTCACTTTTATTAATGATTTTAGTAGAAAGAGTTGGGTGTTTTTTTTGAAAATTAAACTTTAAGGTGTTTAAGGTTATCGAGGAAAACAAGACTAGATTTAAACAATCAAAGCATTCAAGAGTGATTGTGGTGGTGAATGTCATGTCATGGTCATTCACACAATTTTGTGAAAACCATGTCATACAAAGGCAATTTACTATGACAACAACCCCACAACAAAATGTGCTTTCAAAGTGAAATAATCAAAAGTCTTAAAAAATGTGAAAAGACTTTAAAATGACAACCAAGTCCAATTGTACTTGTGGTTATAACATTGCAAATTATTTCACAAAGTGCTCACCCAAAATGGCAAATGGCAAACACACACCAAAGGAAATATTATTGGGAAAAAAACCCAACCTAAACAATCTTTTTTTTTTGGATGCAAGGTATTTGTCCATGTTTGTTGTGAAAAAAAAAAAATTGATTCAAAAACATGTTGCATTTTTGTGGGTTACAATGAACAATCAAAGGGATCTTGGTGTTACAACCCATCAACTACAAAAATAAATAATAATTACCTTAAACCCAATTTCTTAAAAAACCACTTCACCCAATGAAACATCATTTAACTTTAGGAGTTGATGAAGTTACACCAACAAATATTGAAAAAATGTGAAAAAAATGTATTTATTTACAATGAGAAAGAGATGCCTTCAACACCTATTGAAGATGACACCCAACCATGATTTGTCACAAGTGGGCCTCCTAGTGTCCACACAAAAAACACAATCAAAAGAAGTGGCAAATCTTGTGATCAACTGCACTAGTTGTTAAATCACCACCACAACAATGTAGGTCCAACATAATCAAGGTTCCACCCAATCACTTTGATGATTTTATAGTAAAAGCTATTGAACTTCCTAAAAACTTGAAAGCTTTGAAGAAGTTGTGCATAACAAGAAGGTTGGATGCATGCTATGGAACAAGAAATGGAATCCATTTCCAACAATTAAACTTCGTCTCTTATGGATTTACCATTAGGTAAGAGGCCAATCACAACCAACTGAATGTTAAAGATTAAACCAAGGATAAAAGGGGGAAAATACATACTGAAGGCATGTTTAGTGGTGAGAGGGTTTGAACAAGGCATAAATTTCCAAAAGATTTTTGCAATTGTTATAAAGTGGAGTACAATTCGATCTATTATTGTTATACCAACCTATGAAGATCTAGGAAAAGCACACACATGGATGTCAAAACAACATTCTTGAATGGAGAACTACATGAAAAGGTATACATGTTTCAAGTGCAAGGGTTTCAAATGCAAGGAAAGGAAGGAAAAATGTGTCAATTGAATAAGGCTCTTTATGATCTAAAGTGAACCCTTTAAGCTTGGTATGAGAAGATTGACACCTATTTTCAAGAATAGAAGCTGAACAAGCACATTACATGGAAAAAATGGTAAAAGTAGTATCTTAATACTTTATGTTGATGATCTTCTTATCATTGAAAATTATTCACTAAAGATTACTCCCATCAAAAAAACAACTAAAGCAAAGATTTGAAATCACTAATCTTGATAGACTTAAAAAATATTTTGGTTTAACTTGTGTATTTAGAAAACATAGGCATCCTACTCTCTCAAGATGAGTATTCTAATCGAGTCCTCAAATGTTGAAAACCCATACTCACTCAACTCATTAATAGCAATTTGGGATGTCCAATTGTAAGTTTTTATCACATTCCTATAGTTAAAGGTTAATGACTTTCAAATGACATGGAGATAGACAATGTTGATCATACCAACTAAAGGCAAATTAGTGGGGAAGCTCATTCATTTAATAGTTACTTGGCCAAATGTTATTATTTGTATAGGTAATCAATAGATTCATGAATGAACCCTAGATATTTCATATTGAAATTGTTCACCATATCTTGCGTTACATCAAACAAATATTGAATTTCAAAATAATATGCTAAAAGGGAGAAGAAAACAACCTCATTAAATATACTAATGTTGACGAGGCTAGAAATGGGAAAACTTTAATGTTATCTATACTAGAGTGGTACAAGATTAGTAAAATGATCAAAGAAACACCAACAAATTGTTCACTTTCTTCATCAAAAGCTGAGTACATGACACTTGTAAAAGGTGCAAAAAGACAATATAGTTAAAAGACTCCATTACACATGGGAATAGGCCCTCTAGAAGTGGCAAAGGTCTTATTTCTTGCAGGTCTACAAAATAGTTTTATATATTATCCAATAATGTAAATGATTGGTGAAAACCAAAAAAATAAGAAATAAAAATTCCACTTCCTAATATCTATTGTGAAAAGCCATTGCAAATGGATGCATGGTTGAGATCAATATCTTTTATATGGATGATTATTTTTTTTCATTTCAGTTCATCTTTTTGGGGCCAAGAACATATGTCATTTGTCCGTCCTATTGCTCTAAATTATCTCTATTGGGTCAAAAAAGCCCTCTTGTATCCCACACAAAAAAAACTTCTTAGAAATCCAAAATTTGAATATCTTGATTTTATACATATTACATATATGTAAATATGTATAGCTTTTTTTTAATTTCATTTTTCTGTTTGCAAGTGTTCATCATAAGGTGTTTCCAGGCACCACTTTTTTGTGTTTTTTTTTGGGGGTTTGAATTTTTTTTTGGGGGGGGGGGGGAAAAAAATTGAGTGTGACTCATACAAAGGATACAAAATGCACCAAAGTCACCAAGGAAAAATGTCTGAAATTGCCATATTTAGACAATAGGTTCCAGCAGGTTGCCAAAATATAACGAATTTTTTTTAATTAAAAAACTTTCCTATCTCACCTGCAGCCAAATGTGGCTAATTCCTCTTGAGGATGATTGCCAGTGTGGCTACATCAAAAAATTGAAAAACTAAAATAAAATAAAATAAAATAAAATGGGAGTTTGTGCTAAAAATCCCAATGCCTTCTGAAACTCACAATTGTTTTCTTTTTCACAGAAACCTCCAAGAATTTTCTTAGTGTATTTGGAGGTTAGGCTACATAGCGTAAAATCTTACAGAATATTTCAAAAACATTAAAGAACCCATGGTTTTCACAGAGGAACCGGCGGTTCTTTTACACACACCTTTGATTTTGGAGGACCTCGATTACATTACCAGAACCGGCTACTTGACGCCATTTTCAGAACCGGAGGGTATATTTCCAGCATCCTAAGAATGCTTCAGGATGATATCCGGAGGGCATATTTCCAGCATTCTAGGAACCGCCCTACTCTGGTAGTCGCATACGCGTTGTGGTGCTTTTTTTGTAAGGGGAGTTCTGTGCGTTAGTGGTGACGTTTTCCGAGCTTCGCAAAGAGAGCGGAATCCGCAGGAGTCGCAGCAGCAGCGATCATGGGGCTTGCGCACATGTGCAGCAGCGGCAGCAGGCCAGGAGTTGGATTGCGACCACCGGAAGCACCTCATCTGGCGGTAATTACGCAATTGGAAGCTCAGGTGTTGACCTATGTGTCTTCCAGGCGGAGGGGGAAGAAGAAGAATACTTCTTGTACTAGACAGAAGAGTTGTTCTCCTGTGTTCAACGTTTCCAGAAGAGAAGATGGCAGACGGAAATCATCGAGAGCAGGTGGTGGTCCCTTTGATCATGACGCCGGAGCAGGACCCATGAGCTCTTTTTTGTCTTGGTCTTATGATAATGGTCAAGAGCTTTGTTGGGGCTTTGGTGGTAGCTGGGGGAATTCGGTTGGATCCTCTACCAATTCGTCGAAATCTGCCTTTGTTGTTGCTCAAGCGCATGACAAATTCTCTGAAGAAGCACCAGCTGCAGCTCCGTCGTCTCTTTCACGTACGGATTCCAACTCGTCGGAGAAGTCTGCCCTGTTCTATGAGGAGGAGGAAGAATCTGCAGATTCCAGCTGGAATGGGAGCGAGACCGACACATACCCAGAAGATGATGAAGGCGGTGTGAATGGCAATGGGGCAGTACTGCGGTGTGAGGAAGAGAATGAGGGGACTATACTTAGTGATCTCTCTGGCAATGTTTCTTCCACCTCTTCTTCCTCTTTTGGGTCCGCTGCAGATTCTATTGCGACCGGAGGGAAGGGACCTGTCTACCAGGTGCGCGAATCTTAAGCTGTCATATCTGCGCGCTTCTCTCTTAATCTCTCATACGCTCGGTGGTATTTCTCCTTTTCACCTTGGAATAACAAACCTCAGAGAGCCAATCCTTGAGCTGACAGGAATAGAAACTCCCGTGGCATGTTCAGGGATAATTAGGGTTTGAAGCTCAGTCGGTATCATGGGAGACGGTAGACAATTGTGTATGCAGCGGATGAGGATATCCTAAACCCTAGAAATCCTCAAAGACAAAGGAGGCCAATTGCAACCTTGTGGAATCAATCCTTTTTACACACTTCCATGCGATCTCTTTTGCAGTATTAGTGTTCTCTCAGCCATTTTACATTTTTGATACCATCAATTTTGCAACAGTGCTTGAAGTTGATTATTGTGGACCTTGAGCTTCCTTGAGAAGAAAGCACTTCTGAAAAAAATTCAAACGGACTTTGAGTGGACAAGAATAGAAACTCCCGTGGCATGTTTAGGCAGAATGAGGGTTTGAAGCTCAGTCAGCATCAGGGGGAACTGTAGACAATTGTGTAAATTACATACCACATTTCATGTGTAAATAATCTGCCTGCATTTGAACTGCTATCTTTGTTGCATCAATGAAAATTCATGTTATTGCCCTGTGTTGGCATAGGTGCTTGAGGTTTATCCAGATGGAGATGTTGCAAAGATCGAGGTGAGCAGGCGACAGTTATTGAGGAGCAGTGGTACATACTCTTTCTCAAGAGTTTGTTGTTGGGACCAGCTGACATTTGTTTGTCAATTATTACAGAGCTAGCTAGAGAGGCAACAAATGCATGATGTTTGACTGTTGGTAAAACATGTCATTGGCCTTTTCATCATCATCAGAGGTGAAGAACTGGCTAATGAAATCAATTCTCTCATTTGCATTTTTCATTGCTCACTGTGTGTCTTGCCTGCCTCTGATCATGTCTGCAGCTGGCCTGCGTTTACGTGATATTCGGAGTGTTGATCCAGCATTATGGGTCACAAATTCAGCACCAGCTTTATTGGTTAGTAAAGCTTTTCTCTCTGGTCTCATCCATATATTATTCTCTTTCAGATTTTCAGTCATCCGTCCCTATTTTTGCTAATTGTCATAATCCTTTTGTTTGACTGCTAGTCACTGCTGTTCATGTTGAGGGTGGACTTTCTAATACTGTGTAAGAGATCCACTCGGAAGGTTCTGGCTGCAGTCAATCTTGTCATGTCTGTTTGGCAAGAACTGACATGATGGGTTACCTTCAAAGTGCTTTTGTGGTCTTTTTGCTTGCAACGTCATTGATGTGGTGATTTGTCAAATATGAATGGCTAACCTGAGCTTGATCCAGATGATGTCGTGAATCAAGTGAATAATAGATTATCCATGATTGGGGGAGGTGACAGGTTCGGGACCAAGCAATTCTTCTCAATTTTGGATCCCTGCGAGCAATAGCAACACCTCTTAGTGTCCTCGTGTTTGACTATAACAGGTAAAGTTTTTATTGAAGCTGTTATCATTTCTTTTGGATGTTGCTATTTTATTGAAATGGACCATTTTCAGTGTACTACAGATATGGAGTTCTGATTCTTAATTGCCAAGGAGAGAGAGACCTTATGATCCCACTGACCCTTCTGCAAGGACTCTTGTTTTGCATCCATGGACGACACTTGGTGTCCACATTGTCCTACAAATAGATGATTGTCTGCTTATAACAGTCAACATGTATGGTTTGGTGTGATTCCATCCAGTCTAGGAGCGCAAGGTTTCATGAATGCACTACTTCCACGCCTTCGTGCTGCTACCAATGGCCCTGGCCCTATAATGCCTTTCGAATTGGAGGTAGTCTTTGCTTGAAGCCTTTCACACATTCACTTATAGAGATATTTGCAATGAGAGCCATTGGATTTGAGCTCATGCTACGCAATTTCCTCTCTCTTAAACCTTTACATCTAGCTTCAGTGATAATTCACAATCATGTTGAAATTTCAATGGAGAGTTTCTCCTCATTTCTAGCTCCAGTTCAATTTCTTATTTGAGCCTCTTATGGGTTTGATGAATTTTTGTTGAGAGAGAAATTAGGTTGTGGAGGCTGCACTGATATCAAGGACACAAAGGCTGGAGCAACAGCTTATGGATGTTGAACCGCGAGTAAGCTTGACTGTGCTAACATGATTCTTTTCTCTCTCTCTCTCTCTCTCTCTCTCTCTCTCAAATCCCGCAATATATGTCTCAATGTATGTAGGGAACTGGATTTGCCTCATTGTTGTGGGACTGGTCCCTCCAAAACCTCCACTGCACAGTAGACTAGCAGAGTTATTTTCTTGTGTTATTTTCTTTCCCATTGCTTATTTGGATTGAATGAGAACTCTTTGTGTCTGTAGGTTTCTGGATTGTGATAATTGCATTAGAAACAAGCAATTGAATTTCAGCATGTGCAACCCTGTTGTGGAGTGATCAGTTGGAGGTTTGTTAGTTGTAGTAGGGTATATAGTCTTCCCTGTATGCAAGTGTATAACATGAGCAATGTTGCTGTGGGCATTTGTTGCTTTGCCAGGTGCTGTCATTACTGAAAGTGTTGCCAAACCGCTATACAGTAGATGTGTTGGAGGAGCTCCGCCTTTGCAAGCAATCTTTGGTACACAGATATAACCAATCCTTGTTGTCACTGAAAAACAAAACTTTTCGTCACAAGCCATGAGGAGTGCAGAAAATTAGTCCGATGCATGGAATTGTCAAATGATTTATGCTCCTAAATGGAGAGCCTTAAAGATTGCACTCTTGAATCAGGTCTGATGTAAGATGATTGATTTGTAGGTGGAACTAAGTGCAAAAGCTGGAGCTGTACGTCAAATTCTTCTGGAATTGCTAGAAAACCCCCAGGATATTCGACAAATGACCATTATGGGGCGTGTTTGCAATATACGAAGGGGAGATGGTTCCATTGAATGTTCACTACCTTCAGAGAAGAAAATTGCTGAAGGTACATGACAGAATAATATATACCCAAGAGAAAGAAACAGTTCAATCTGAGGATTCATGCAACATGGAGAATGGTAAAAGGTGATCCTTGTGCTGAATGATACAGAAGGACATATTCTCCATACTTGCTCTATAGTCTTCTTCTGCCACCAAATCTGTTCTAATCTGATAAACCCACGTTCCCAAGTTGCCTGAACATTTCTTTCAGATTTTTTTTCTCATATGTCACTTCTCATAGGCTTCTTCTTCTTCTGAGCAGATGAGGAACAGGAAATGGAGATGCTGCTTGAGTGTTACTTGCAGAGGTACTTAACCACTTACCTTGTTGACTCTTCTAGCACTTCAATTTTCCCAACCACAAGGGAAGTTCACATGTCTCTTGAAATACCACACAAACTGGAAGTAGTGTTGGAATAGGTCTCTCTACATTGGGTCCTAGAGTTCTTGGAAAGGCTATCAAGATAACTTTTTCACTGGCAAGTGGACCTTTTGCATCTAATTGGGGTAATGTTGCAGCGATCAAGCTCTGGGTGTTAAGTGTATACATGAACTCACAAATCGTTCATCTCGCTTAGCAACCCGTGTCAAGGGCTGCTTGCGGTGTTTCTAGACTCCTTTTAGTCTACTGCTATCTGTTGAACATAGTGGTTGGGTACCCAGTGGCTTGGGGTCTTTTTATCTCCAAAGACTATAGACACATATTATAAATTTATCTTGCTAGTAGCTGGTCTGAAGAGGCACTCTGTGACAGAAGCTTCACAAATGCAGCAAGCATATGCCAGTTCACTAAATCTGAGCAGCATCTGCTGAGATTTGAGTCCCTCCATATCCCTAACCAAGGTTTTTTGACTATGTGGTTTAGGTGCGATTCATGTCATGGTTATGCTGAAAAATTGTTGAATTCTGCCAGAGAGATGGAGGATTCAATTGCACTTAACTTGAGGTATGCAAGAGATTTCCAAGTATCTCTAGTTGTTACAATTGACAATGTGATATTTATCTCCCAGTTGATCAATTATCTATGTGCTATTATCTCTAAGTTCTCACACAGTTTTTGATCTCCTGATTGATATTCAGGTTGCCACACAAGAGTCAATCTTTGGTTTTGGTTTTATAACTAGACTTGAGAGCACTATTACAGGCTTCAAGTTTCACAAACTAAAGACTAGGAATTTAGTCTTCCAGCACCTCCATTTTAGAATGTTAAGAGACCTTCCTGTTCTGGATGGCAATACAAGCTATTGAAGGAAAGAGACGATGATGGGCTGTGCAGTTCACGACGATTGGAGATGGGTCGGTTAGAGTTGCTTCTTCAGGTTGCCACCTTCTGTGCAGCACTTGGGGCTCTTATTGCAGGTAATATCTCAGATCTCCTCACTCTGTGGACTGCAATGTGCATTATGTAACACTCTGACGGATGAGCTTGACATTTGGGTTTTGTGACAGGTATCTTTGGGATGAACCTCAAGTCATGCTTGGAGGAGCATATGGTATGTTTCATTCAAGCCCAGTGATTTCATTGTGACTTGTCAATTCTTCAATGATTATTGTTTCCTGAGTGAATATCAACTTCCATGTCATGTGTATCATTCGTCATATGCACAGTGCTGCTGGAGAGTCGTGGGCAAGATTGGGGGATGCTATTTTTCCCCTGAATTTCTCACCATCTTGTGTGTGTGAAATATGTGTGCAGCTGGCGTTTTGGTTCACAACAGTGGGCATTATTTTTGGGGGCATTGGGTTGTTTGTAGCTGTGTTAACTTATCTCAAGATCCGAAGGATACTGTGAAGCTCCTTTTGCTAGTTATGTTATCTGGAATATTAAATGTCTCAAAGCTGGATTTGTGTTCTTGGATAAGTTGAAATTATTTCAAAGTTTTAGGTATTCCTCATTCATTAGGATATTGGTACCTGAAAACCAATCAAGTCCTTTGTAACTGATCAACTACAAATGCTGTGTGAAAAACATCTCAACCCAATGAAGCACCATATCCATCCTGAAATTTAATTCAGAAGTTGGATAAACAATAATCATCATCAACCTTCACTAATCTTCACGCTACTTTGGATGTTTCTTGTGATGGTCCCAAGCCACAGTTATTCCTCAGTCATCTTTTTAATTTCATTCACTTATTCCCCCAGTTTGTAGTTATGGCTCAGGCATACACCTAGCTGCAGCTCTACACACATCCAGCCTTACACATCTTGTAACCCCATGAGGACCCTAAGCCAAGCACGCTGCAGTTAAGACTGGCATGTGCAACAAAGTAAGAAAGTTGCACTGCACACCAATTTAGTGGAGTAGTCAAGGTTGTCAACAGATGCAGCTCACATGGAGTGTAGAACTCTTCTTTATTTGAAAGTGCTTTGCACATCATATATATTAATTCTCTTGTCTGTCTGGGACATGCCATTTCGACCCGTTAATCTGCAAGGTCGATTCTAGAACCCCCCAGTTAACAAAAACGAGGTCTCGAAAATCAGGTGCGGGTCGTGGTGGCGGAGAGAAACTGGAAACGAGGTCTCACTGTTTATTTTCAGATATTTTATATATTAATTCATTACGTCTGTCTGTTTGTCAGTCAGTTTGTGACGGGGTTTTGGGGGTGGGGGAAGGAGAGGCCGGTGAAGCAGCGGGCGACCGCTGTTAGTTTGTGACGAGGTTAGACCACCACGGTTTCCGTGTACAAACCATCTCCACAAAGCATTGCAGTCGTCCGAAGGGTAGGAATGATGGTCGAATCGCATCCCTCTCCCACCGCACCAGAGGCGGATATAAAAACCTTCCCCCCCCCCCCCCCCCCCCCCCCCCC
>Ga0116231_10002924_pt1 | contig 35659 bp, 15 predicted proteins | sample S1TSphgellanicum_2_FD_89695 | JGI IMG/M metagenome (GOLD analysis project Ga0116231, IMG submission 89695) | Host-associated microbial communities from peat moss isolated from Minnesota, USA - S1T2_Fd - Sphagnum magellanicum MG | ecosystem: Host-associated > Plants > Peat moss > Unclassified...
AATAAAGAGGGGGGGTTTGCAAATAGGCACCCTACCTAGTTAATTATTTTTTGAAAGTTTTGTTGTAAAACAAAAAAAAAAAAAAAAACAGAAACATTCCATTATTGTCTTTTCCTTATAAGTTTGGAATGGGAAAAAGGAATCAAATTTCAAAATTCAGTGTTTTTATGGAGATTTTTTTCTTTTTTTAAATAACCTGAAAAATATGATTTCATAGACTATACAAGGAATTTACATGAAATATTTTATTTACTTCCATCATAATAGGTAAGTTACCTAAACATAGCTGCCTATATTTTGTTGTTTTCTTCTTATTCTCCATTGATTTTTTAGGCGAATTTTTTGAGATATTTTTAATATAAAAATAAATGGAAAAGCAATAAGCTTTCACAAATTCCCTGTTTCATGGGGAAAATTCCCCAAAAAATAAAATGATCAATTATCAATTTTGTCAAAATTGCATACAAAATGAAACAGTACTAAGATTTATATTTTAAAATTTTTAATATCACCAAATTTGGCTAAATATTCTTATGGACGATGGCCATTTGAGCAAAATTAAAAAAAACCACAACCACATCAATCCACTCCCACCTCACGCCAACAAAAAAAACAACCCCCCCCCCCCCCCCCTCCAAAGTAAGAAAAAAAGAATTCTCTAGACATTAAAAGCTTAACTTTGAGAGTTTTTGAGATGTGAAAAGAATGGAAGAGTTGACACATACTCTGGTTAAATATTAAAGAGTCCCATGAGTGATGTGTAGTTCTACACCCATGTCGGTTTCTTAAGATCTGAACAATGGAACAGAGCAATCCAATTAGCCAGTGTGTCCAACTTTCTGACCATAGTGTATGTTTATGGTTGCCCTAGTTTTTCCTTCAAGCACACGAAAAGACCTTAGGTTGTTCACACAATTGTGGATGACAAATTTACCATGATATCTTGGCCGGTGCAACATCTTTTATCGTTGGTTTACAGCTGCTGTGATCATGGTGGCAATGTAACTCAGCAGTTGCCAAATTCTTTCTCCAAACAAGTACAAATGTCCAAATCTTCATTACAAAATACAATATGATAAACAAAAATTGTGGATTTTCATCATTTTGACATGTTATATGATGCTCTGAAAGCACTCAGAAAAAATTCCTAGTGTGTTTGGAGGGGTACCTTAGAGAAAATGTCGGTTATAATGTTAGTGAAATTGATGTTTTCTATTAATTTCTCATTCTCCTTTGGTTTTTTTTTGGTGAATTTTCTTCTTATTCTCCATTGCTTTTTTTGCACTTGGAGACTCTGATTTAATCTTAGCTTGGGATATTTATAATATTTAGAAGAAATTTAGATGAGATTTGGGGTTTTTAGTTTTTACCATGGTAGTACCCATGTGGGTGCTGATTCACCCAAGGCATGATGGCTAGTCCTCCTACCTCACAAAATTGAAAAAATAAATAAAAATCCCTTGTTTATAACCCTCATTGATATTTCTGATTCTATCGGTATGAAATAAAGTGTTGAGTAAATTGCACGTAAACCAATAATTTTGACAAGTGTCATGTGAAGAAAACACCAGTAAAGGCTGCTTTTCAAGAGATGTTTTGAAGGCAATTTCCAAGCCATATTTCAATGCCAAACTGCCACAAGAACCAACCACATGCTCGCATGTATGTAAGACTGCACAAGTTTGAGAAGCAACTAGTTGTGAGTGGATCCCTAGTCTCGGCAACCAAAAGAGGGGAAGATAAAGAAGAGATTTACTTTGGCTCCTTTTTGCCCGTTTTGGAACCCAAAAGGTCCTCCAATGGGGGTGTCTTAGACACGTCTAAACTCCAACCAAACATTGCATTGGAGCAACTAAGATCAAAGACGAGGGTGCACATCTGCCTTTAAACTTCTCTACAGCTGTTGTCAAATCTGGGCTCCACATGACATGATCAGAATACTATCACTGATGTAATAGAACTTCTTCTTCATCTCACATCAGGCTGGATGAATGATGCGATTTCAAAGTGTGATTAAACTGAGTTTGAGAGGGGAGCCCTTCCGTACTTGGCACAACACCAAAACCCCTTACAAACTTTGTGGGTATGAGTGCCGCAGTATTCTATTGCAGTGTTTGACTGATGTCAGTTCAAAGTTAAGGTAAACTAATTTGTTCCACCAGGTAGTTGTTCTCATTCTATGATAGGAACACAAAGTGAAGAAGATTTATTACTCAAGAAAAGATTTTGAAAAAGAAAGAAGGTGAAGAATGTATGTATGTATGTATGTATGTACGTATGTATGAACATACATATGCATGTGTATGTAGAGTCTGTAATAGCTCTATATTTTATTTTATTGCAAGAGAATGCAATAAACAAGGGATGAAAAAGAAAAAACAAACGACCTAGCTCAATCACCAACTGCAAGCAAATGTTGAACCAGATGTGAGAATGAGTGGAATAGGTCTCTTTAGTGGCACTTTGAATTAAGATTAAATTCCTGCTTCAAATTGCCAACCGCAAAGAGCCACTAATTAGGTACTCAACTTGCTAAAGGATGTGTCCATAACATGTCCAAAATCTGCATAATCACAAGCCCCAAATGTAAATGATCTCGAGCCCAAATGTGTCTTGGCATCACCAACATGCTTCTGGGCTAAACCAGACACATGTTCTTAATCTTTCAATTGGGCAAAAAGGGGAAAAGAAAAGCAGCCATACTTTTGAATTGCCTGCATATAGAAAACCCTTGGCTCATTTCCATCTTCCCACTAGTTGCAAACATAGAAATAGCAAACATGCTAGAAATTATCATAACAGTTTGCATTTTCAATGGGATTGGTAAGCAACTCCACCAGTGGACATAAACTTAGTTTTTCATCCTCAATTAGGCTTTGGCATGTTACTAACAACTAACATGGTGGTCAAATGAGATTCCTTGTTGAAAATGTACCATAACCACTCCAAACAAAAGAAAGATGACAATAAGAGAAAAAGGGATAAAGAGGAGAGTAAATTAGAAAGTTGTTCTTTGTGGAAAAGCAAGAAAAGAGAAAATGCACTAGTCTCTGTGTTATATTTTTAAAAACTTTTCCGAATGTAGTGGAAAATTGAGGAAGGCAAACATTCCACGCATGTCTCTTTTTTCTTTTGCTTTTGTAACCAGGTTGCACAAAACATCTTTTCAATAAAACTCAAGCTGGTGACAAAATGCAAATGGGACGCATGCGTGGTGAAGCTTGGAATAACTTTTATTGTGGCTCTCCCAGCGGTGTGGGGACTGTACCTTTACTTTTCCCACCATTGTTTCAGCTTTGTTGAAAGAACCCCATCATTTTGGAGCCTTCCCACAATGCTTATAATAATCCCCAGAAGCCAATCTTGAAGGAAGAAGACATGCATGGGTTGTTGTAGTGCTAACAACAGTGTCATGTTGACGATTTTTTTGATGTTGTCTAAATTGCAATCATTCATATGGAGATGCACAAAAGATGGCGATCATCCTTAGGAAGATTTACCCAAATCTGGCTATACACCAAATATGAAGTACAAAATTGTTAATCAACCTTTTATATTTATGGCTACAAGCAAAAAAACCAAATATAGAAATCTGGCAATTTTTACTCTTTTTTTTCTCTTGCTTCTGGTGATTCCAATTGAAACCCTCCAAAATCACTTTGATTTCAATTTTTGAAATTTTTATTGGGTCCCACAAGACATCTCACATGAGTGGATTGTAAGTGGACAGTGAAGGAGGATAGCTTACTCAGGTCTTTGTAGTGATAATGGTGGAAGCATCTACCAATACATCATAGCTTGGCTTATCTCATCCCTGACAAATCCTTTTTTCAAGGATTATAATGAATGAGATAAGCCAAGCCATGATGTATTGGTTAGATGCTTCTATTGTCACTGCAAAGACCTAAGTAAGCTATCCTCCTTCACTGCCAATAGGATTGCTCTATTTCATCGGACCCTGGGCCCTGGACCCTCATCTAAAATGGCCCTAAGAGTAGAGTACCACCTGAAGAGTGGGGTGTTCCCAAAATAATTACCTGCCCAAGATGGTGCTGAGGGGGTGCTTATGTCTAGAACACCCCACTCCTTGAGCGCCACGATGTAAAGCACCAGAAATTGGTTGAAACTAGTACTAGTAGCTTTTTGAGTTGGTAGCAAAGTGATGTTTATGTGTTTCTAATGTTCTGAAAGTTCCCAATTATGTTTGCTATGCAGTCTAGAAGCTCTCCAAATGCCAAGTTTCCATTCACCCAAGAGCTATATCTAGTACCAAACAATGGCATACATTTTGTAGGATAACTGAGCCGCTAGTCGGCAATTCATGCACACAACATTGCACATGGAGCCTTTTTCTCCTCAAGAAATTTTTCATGTGTATTTATGAAATGAGGATGGTCATGGGTCATGGCTGATTCGATTTAGAATATGAAAATCTAGCATCTAGTACTTCTGGTGCATTAAGCTCTTAATAACTTGCTCTTAATCACTTATGAGTCCACACCATTTGAGCCACTTATTGGCTTGATGCTTGTCAATGTCTATGGATCACTTCAATTTTCAAATTTTAAGATTTCATGACACTTTCTAAAATCAATAATGTATAAAATGACACAAAGTTTTCCATTAACAGTGATTGGAAGTCTATCACTTCATGGGCTATTACCTCCTTCAATAGGTGGACCCTCCTGCAGGGGTGATAAGTGATAACACACTTGCCCAATATTTCCCCAAGTTTGATGGCTAAGTACTTGTATTTTATTTTCAATGACCAATTTACATAATGACCCACACTATAATTTCTAGCAATGGCTTAATGGTAAATTAAACCCACAATCACTTGCAACATGTCCATGAGTTGTTGGATTACTGTTGAATGTAATCAAATTTGGTACCATGCAATTCCTTACTAGAAAAATGGCAAAAATATCAAGCAAGGAGTTTTGATATGATTTGCTGAAAAAATAAAATGCATATGGTTTGGCATTTTTCAAATAACTCATTTTTGGGGCAAAATTAAAACCAGTTTCAGTTGCATTTTATAAAGGCTAATAAGCTTGGTGATTAATCCAAGCAATGAGATGTAATGCAAGAGGAAGGGGCATTCTAACTTTTAGCATGCAAAGGTAAATTGGGGGTGTTTCCAAACCAAGTCAACCTTCAAATTATTTGTCATTAGTGTCATATGAAATGTTTGTCAAAATTGGGATTTTCAGCTTTACTTGTCTAATTTAACTGCGGATGTATCTTGATAAATGTTCAATGTCTTTGTACAATTTCCAAACAAAATCTTCCTGTTGAGATCCCAAAATGGGCAAGCACTAAATAGGATTGATGAATTAAATGGAGCTCAATCTTTGACACAAAAGTAGCCATGCCAGCCACCAATGTCGAACATGAAAATTTCAAAATGCCCTATCTCTTTTTTCAAAATTTCACATGGTTCCTTGAGGTAAATGAGTGAAGCTCTTTGGAAAAAATGGTTTCCCATGACAAATGGGCTCAAGTTCACAGGGAAACTTGATTCTCCATCAACAATGGGCCGAAATTCCATAGTCAAATGGCCTGAATGTGCCCAAATTACCCTAGGAAAACATGGATTCTCTATGTTCCCTTGCTGCCTGGGGCAAACATGTTCCCTGGGGAACTTTGGGCCCATTTGCAAATTTTGTAAGGAAAACAACAAGTGCCTCAACTTAATTTTCCTCTCTACGCAACTTGGCCAAGCAAGTGGGGCCAAATTGCACAAGGATCAATCCTTCCCCAAAAACCAAGTTCCCCACATGGAAAGCATAGGCTTGATTCTTTGAGGGACTTGTCTTGGAAAGTGTGGCCAAGTCTCAACACCATCCTTTTCTCCAAATACGGAAAGTGGGGTCAAGAAAAAGATTTGGACCCAAGACCCTAAACCCATAAACCCAATTGTCAACCTGATTGCATCATGCATCTTTACTTTGAAAATGTGAGGTACTAGTGATAATTAAAATCTTTGTCATATTCTATGGACAATAAAAGAAAAAAAAGTTGACAAAGTACTTTCAAGTTGGCCACTTGTCTTACAAAAGCACCAAGCCACATTTAATCTGTTGCTCTTGTTTAGTGCTTGCCTGTGATGATGCAGCAAGAGAAGCTACCAGGCTTGCAGAGAATTTTGCAATTTGAGCCCATCTTTGGACCTTTGGGGATGCTGGACCTCAAGGGTTTAAAATGGTGGACATCAAACACCGTGTGGGTGCAATGCAAACAGTGGACTTTTGTTAACCTCCCAGAACAGATTGGAGCAAAAGCACTAGTTCCAAGTTTTAAGACATTTGCGTATGTAAGCTCCTACTCCATGAAAAGAGCTTTGCTTCATGGGGGGAAAACTACTAATATTGCTTGCATTGGGCATGAGTCTCATCTTGCAGGGACTTATTAGGTACATAGTAAAGAAGAAAGAAAATATTTGTCAGGCACCCTTTTTAGTTTTTTGTTGTCACTAAAGAACTTTTTGTTTAAAAAAGCAAAAAAATTCATCACTTCCAAAGGGAGAAAATGTGAGCTTTTAAAAACTTATACTGGGTCTCACTTCTTCATTGACTAAAAATTTTCAAGGTTATTTTTCTTTCTCACTTTGTTCACCACCATTTTTTGAGCTTGGCTAATGGCGGCCTGCAGGGGACATGCATGACAGGTTGTGAGGGACATGGTGTGAGAAATGAAATGAGTGTGTGAGGTAAGTCAACAACCCAGCCAGGAAGCAGCACTTAAATGTCTGAAGCAACTTCTAATTTGCAGGAAGGCAGCAGCAGCTCCCATGTGGCATAAGAAGGCATTGACAAGTAGTGAAGTGAAAGCCCCTCCCATTTATTTATTGTAGCAAGATGTCACTGCTAAGTGTAAACAGATGGCAGCTTCAAGCTCACTTTTGGGGTACAAAATTTCACTAATCAACGACTCTGGGATCCCAACTTCCAGACTTCCAGACTCCAGACACATGAAATATAGCAAAAAATCCTCACCTTAGGAGTACCTTGGCAGCTGTAGCACCTTGGATGGCTTCTGCCCAAATTTATTTTTTTTATTATTATTTTATTATATTTTTTAAATGCTGAATTTTTCATTTTTTTACTTTTCTCAAACAGCCAGCTTTTTTTCAAAAAAGGAGGATGAAGAATCTTGTAGATGATTATGAGAATATTCTTTGTTTTGGAAATGTGATATTCAAAATTAATTTATTATTCAGCAGACATGTGCTGTAGCTGCCTCTTGAGGTCAGTACTACAGTATATTATTATATATTTAAAAAATATTGAAGTTCTCAGCCCAAAACAGAAATTCAGAGAATAAAATTCTGGAAAGGAAAATAGATAATTTTTTAAAATTTAACATGGAATCCTCAAAATCAAAATAATTACTATCCATTAAACTTATCAATTGTGGTCAGCCCTGAGGATGTGTCTTTTAGTCTTTACAATTGGCTGGAATGGGCTAGGTCTTGACTAGGGTTTTTTTTTTAATTCAGTTTTTCTATGTCAGTGGAAAACTGTAAAAAACTTTCGGAAAATTGCCCAAAGACTAGAAAGTGTGTCAAATTGAATGCAAAACTTTCCCCCAAAACATGTATGTTTTTGTCGAAATTTTGATTATTATAATTTTCTCCCCAAAAAACAGGGAATTTCCAACAGAATGTTCGCTTTTAATTGTTTGAGATCAAACTTTTGCAGAATTTCAAACACTGGTCTCTGCTGTTCCAATACATAATATGGGATGCTGACATCTGAGCCAGTTGATGAACGCCGTAATCTGCCAATTCATACCATTACAAAACAAAGAATCTGCAGTCACAGACCACTCTTGTTCCCAATCTGCCTAGGGAAATTCCATCACATTGTTTGAGAGCATGGGAATGAGGACAATGTGACCTGCCCATCCCCAAGACGATAGACTGTCATAATTTGAATCTGCCAGTTTGGAGGCAAATTACACACTTGTAAAATGCCCCTAAACTTAGATGGAAGATTATGTTGTGCAACTACTTGCAACTACAAAGGAAAGATTCAGGTCAGGTTTTATTGGATTTAGGACTGGATTTTGAATTACTGGGTCAGTTTTTTTGTGTTTTTTTTTTTCCCCCGCAATTTATTTTCTTTGTTTGCTTTTTATACACATGAGACACTCCCACAGAGGAGGGAGCAACAGCTCCTTCACTTAAGAGGGAAAACCCACTACAACGATTGTTGGGTAGCAGCTGGGCAACAGGCCATAGAAAAGTCGAAAGCTTGAAAGCTTGAAATCAACTCAAATCAAGCAAAGCCAATCAAACATAGTCCAAAGAGCAGCATGATGGCTATGTTTATGCTCAAGGGTGCAAAACAAAGAAGAGGGACAATCATGAAAACAAAGGAGTAAGCAAAGCCAAAAAGTCATGTAAGATCTGGTGTGAAGAAGTTTAGTTGGCAAGAAATATTGGGGAATTGCACCTTGATTGTATGCATCAAAAGGCATTCCATTCCTTGGGCCATAGTGTTGAAGTTTGTATTTGATTTGGAGAAACCAGTTGTCATCCGATTCCACTCAATTATCGCTAGTAGCTTTTGAGCCACCACAACCCTAGCCTCATCCAAAAATGTAACCTCAAAGTACCCTTGCGTTAACAAAATGAAAAACTTGAAGGATTTGTGCATATGTAGTTGCATGCAATCCTTGACTTCTTTATGACATGGGAAACAACAAATGCATCTTGCAATGACCATTTGTTGGTCATGTTTCTCTTCAGCCTTTCTACTAGATTGAACACATAATTATGAGAAATTGTGTGCAGCATCCCATGCTTAGTCAATTACAATGAACCTTTGAGTCATGCATCAAAAAAGGAATACAACATGGCTCAATACATGGGGTTTTGTGAAGAAAAATATTTGGTGTGTAAGACACAAACTCCAATGCCCTTTGCTTCATGAAGTTGAAATAAAGGAGGGGTCAAAACCAATGTTGATTGGTTATTGAAAAAATACCCAATTATTGATAACATATGGATTGATTATTGATTTTTTTAATAAATGTCCTTTGTGGCATGATATATAAAATTATAATACATGGGAAAAACCTTAATTGCCAACTATTGAAAAAAATTAATCTAATAACTTACATAGAAATGAATTTTTTCATCTAGATAGGTTATCATGTAGGTTATTGTTTAACCTTAAACCCATGAGCCCTTCATTGTAATTCGGGTCAACCTCGTTGTGTTTATTACTTATTATCAAATAAAAAATTGCTTAGAAATTTAACAACGATGTCCTCTTCCCTTTGGCTTGAATGATATAAATTCACAATTGGAATTAACAAGGATGGTCAACGATGTGATAAACAAAGAGCTATTTTTCTCGTGTTTTATGTGTACTGTGTAGGTTGTGTTTACATTTAACACCAAATCAATGTTCTGATAACCCACACAAGAATGTTAGTGTGGATATTATTTCTTGTGGAATGTCAAAAATATAAAAAGATGTTTCAAAATATATATTTTCATATTTAGCTTGTAGCCAAGCTTGCCTTAAATCTTCTTGTGGATCATCGCCACTTTGGCTATGTAATACATAAGTAACAAAGAAAACAAAATGCAAATCTAACATAACATATTGCATGCACTAACTAGCCATTAGCACATGTACATGATATATAGTGGTAATTCAAGTTGCATAAAATGCCAAATCTGGTTCACTCACTTATGAATCACATTACCATTCACCAAAAAAACTAATTTTTTATCTATTGTTGGATGCCACTAGTTGTGAATGATATGAGTGTATTTTCAATTTCATTTTCATGAAAAGCAACAATTTAGTCATAAGTCATAATTGCATTTGGAACTTTAAACTAGTTTGAAATCAAATATGTGATTATAAGTCACTTTTACCATGGTGCTAAATAAGATAATCACATCAACAATCACAAAAGTGATTAATTAAAACACAAGTTGCAAACACATATGGGTTGGTATGAACAAGATTTCTTATAATGAGACATAACAAATATCGCATTTGTTAAAAGAAATAACATTTGGCAATTGTTGAAAGATATAACATTTGACATTGGATCATAAAGATGACATTTAGAACTCAATTACATGCATTAAGTTACATGTAATGATAATCAGTCAATGTTTGACAAAACGTTTACAACCTTCTACAACCTTTTAACTTTAATTCCACACATTAAATCAATAGTTATTTTATGCAACTCACACATTTCTTTTTTTAGTTTTGGTATTATTGAATCCATGCACTATTTTCTTTTACATTTGTGTTGTTTTGTGGGCATTTGAAACATGATTATGATCACATCAAATGGCAAGGTGTGAAAATGAACATAATTCTCAAAAAACTCCAAGTTTTCCTTTGATTGAAGTTGATAATGAAAATTTTGGGATGGGGGTGGAAGATTTAGTTAAAAAGCAATGTGAGTCTAACTTGGTGGTCAATGCTTTAGTCGGAATTTAAAACACCATAAAATAAACTTGTAAACATTGCTTGGGTTTCATCACTTCAACAACTAAGGCAAAGTAAAAAAAATTGGAACCCAAACAACAAACTTTCTCTCCCAAGGCCCTTCTTTCTACTTAATGATGATGGTGTAATAAATGTTGCAAACACTTAAACAATGTGTTGTGTGGTGAGTCACTATGTTTTACAAACACAAAATGTTAGTAACATCACCAAAGAAAAAGGGTGTTTCATTTATTATAAGGACCATGGAACAACAACAATGAAAAAAACACATTATTTCCAAGAATCATGATTTTTACAAAAGAAGAGGTCAAGAAAGGTCAAAACAACAAACATGTCTCAGCCATAATGTGATCACTAAACATTTTGGAAGCACTAATCCCTACAAGGATGAAGATGCAACACAAAAATAATTCCTCCAATATCTAGTTCTATATAATGCCAAAAGGTACCTACCAATTCTTATTGCACATAATCACTAGTTGAAGTGTCTAATTATGTGGCAAAACCCTTGTGTTGTGTTTCCAAATTGAAAGCGTTTTGCAGAAGATGTCGTTCCTCTAATGGTGGGAAAAACCCATGGAAAAACACATTATTCATCCCTTGGACAAATATATTAAAATGATTACATTTTTCAACTTATGGACGTCCAAATATGGGTTTGACACATTTGCCCTATATGTGTTATAAGTGTTGATTGCTTTGGGTTGTGCATAAACCTATCAAACAATAAATTTACTAGTTGTTTTAATTGCAAGGGGAAAATTGACACAATTTTCAATTGCATTTGATAATAGAAATCACTCATTTGGCATTTTTTTAGGAGGGAAAGGAAGGTGCATTCATCAAGGTGCATTCATCAAGGTTTATTAATTATTGAATCATTCAAGAAAAAAAAACTACTTAAAAATATATTAATTAACAAGAATGTTTCATTACCAATAACATCATCTTTTCACCATAAAACATGTTTGATCAAGTTTATGGGCAACCCAAGTTTGTGTGAATTTTTCATTGAAATTATGCCTTACACTATTTAAATGGTTTTGTATTATGTACCATGTTTATTGGATTTTGATTTGGTTGTAGGCGTTGAAAGGTGCCATCAAATAGCCCATATACAAATTAGTGAGGATCAAATTCCTTTTGATTCTAAGGACATATTTATATCACCACATGTTTAACCTTTTTTAGTGAATATGTCAAGATTTATCACAAATGGCTAGAATGTAGCATGGTTGAAAAGAATTTTTGTTTTGATAATGCACATTGATAACCAAGGTTATTACTTTGAATATGAAATTGATAATCAATGGTTCTATTTTTGGAATTAAAAAATATTAATAACATGTGCGGTTCTAAATTTTTTTTGAAAATGTTATTATAAAAGAATCTAGCCAACATTGGTCGAAACCCTTGTTGCATGATCCCTTCCTTTAAAAAGAGGTGCAACAAATGTTGTGTTTAAGTTTTGATCAAGAAATTGATTTGCTGAAGGTCATTCACTAGAAGAAATCCCCCAAAATACAACTAATGCATTTGCAACTATGGGTAATTAATTGTCATTTGCAACTAGCTCTAATTATTTTTGCAATTATTTTGCACCTTTGACCATTATTGTAACTATGTTAATTACATTTGCAATTAATGATTTTTTCATCCTACATTATAGAATTATTTTCATCCATGATCAAGCCCATATGTCCCATTAATTGCAAATGGAACCAAATTTAGTCAAAATAGCCCTTAGTTGTATACATTAGTAAACTTTTGAAAGGTTTATGTACTTTTGCTAAATTCTATTAGGATATATATAATGGGGGTATGTTTTCATTGGTGTATTTACAAAGTTGTATTTAGTTTATATTTAAGCAAATTAACTACCTACTTACCTATATATGTTTGTTTACATACCTAGCCTAGCCTACTAACCTATCTATTTATATGTTTACCTACCTATTTAGCCTAGGTTATTTATCTACTTAACCTAAGTTGCCTACATATTCATTAATTGATGATTAATTAGTTACATTTATTTTTAATTAATTGATAATTCGTAGTTCAAACTTAGTATTTATAGTTAATATTTCGTAATTATTCAATATATTAGTTATTTATTTGTTTTTATATGAACTATTAATCAATAATTTATAACTAACACATTAATTAGTCAATTATTGGCTAGTTAATAATTATAATAGTATTAATTCATTCCTTCATACTATAATTTATATAATTAGTTGATATTTTATTATTTATGAAATTATTATCTAATAACTTATAATTAATATGTTAGTTGGTTATTATTTATATATAAGTTGTTGATTGTTTAATATTTTTTATTTATTTGATTATCTTAAAATATTAATGAAATTTGATAATTAATAAGTTGGTTATTTATTTATCATTTATTTAATATTATATTATTTTCAAGTTAATTAATTCATTAATATTTTTAAGTAACTATATTATAATTTATATTGAATTATGAACTATTCTTTAATAATTTATAGCTAATAAGTCAATTAGCTAGTTAGTTAGTTATTACTTAGATATCAATTATTATGGTTAATATTTTTGTTATTTCTAAGTTTAAAAAACATTAATGAAAATTTATAAGTAATAATTTCGTTAGTTAGGTTTTTTTTTTCATTTGTTTTCTATTTATAAATTATGAATTTATAATTTTAAAAAATAGTTAATTGATTAATATAAGTATTAGTTAGTTAGTTAGTTAGTTAGTTAGTTAGTTAATTATTTATTTGGTTATATAATTTATAAAATTAAAAAGGAGCACAAAAGATATGAGATAAATTTTCTAGTTGGAACTTCAATTTTTATTTCATATGTTTTGTGTTCTACCTTCATTTTGAAAACTATATAATTAGGAGGTTTTTTCCTACACTTTCACATAAAAAAACACATGTCAATTGGGATGAACCAATCAAAGGAGCATAACCCTTTTAAAATTTTAACTTTAAGGGTTAAACTGAAAAAAAAATAAACAAATAACCTACTTCCGTAACCTACCTACCTACCTACTTACCTAATCCTACCTACTTATCTAAACCAACTTACCTACCTATTTAATCCCCTGCTTACTTAATCCCACTTATTTACCTAGTCCCACCTACTTATCTAAATATTGATTTTAATTCATTTTGACCAAAATTCAAAAATGTCATGTGGCATATCAATATTATGTCATGTGTCACAATCTAAAACCATTTAAAATAAACGATGAGGATCCACTATTTATTTATTTATTTAAAATTTTCAAACCTTTCTCATTTGTCATGTGTCACTATGTAAATTGTTGATTTTTATGGTAATATATTGATGGTATACAATGGTATACGGATGGTGAAGTATTTATTGATCGTTAATTTCACCCACACTTGCAACTAATGTTTTATGCAACTTGTTTGATGCAATTAAACAAATTTTAATAACAAAAATTTACCATTATTTCAAAAATACTTTTTTTTACTCCAAATGAGATGGAAACAATTGTTCTAGAACCATGTTGATGTAGGGTAGGATGGTAGATTATTTTTCCTTCCAAAGGTGCAACTCTATTTTTATTTGCCAGCCAATTTTGCAAGTAAACAAGTAAATCTAGTACCTACAACTAGGGCATGTGTTAACTACAAACTCTAAGTTGCAATGCTATCCTATTTTATTGTGAATAGGGTTTCCTTTGCTAATTCACTTCCCATTTTGAAATGACCTAGATGTAAACAAAGGTTGCCTTCTTGTCTTCCTATTTTGTGCATAGACCATTTTTGTTCTTGCGTCTCACGACAACCACAACCATGCTTGCCTCTCAAGCAAACTGACTTGTTACTTGAGTTTGAGCACAATTGTTTATTCTTCAAGGAAAATTTGATTATTCTTCAAGTGTGAACTTCAAACGTGAGGTGTATAATTTGCAGACCTAATGTCCACGAACCGCCATGGAGGCTAGTTGCATCTAAAACACACTACGAACTTTGATAAGGCATGTAGTCTTCCTCTTAGGATCCTTAGGTTGTGGTACAAATAGTCTTCAAAGTTGGTCAAACACAACAACATTTGTAATGCATCAACAAATTTCATTTCGTCTCCCATTTCTCAAACAAGGACTAAATATTGAAGTTTTTGTGGTATGTTAACTTGCATCCTATACACCTCAAAGACATTGAAAGAACTTCTAGGTCATTGGTTCTATTTTAATATTAGGTCTTCCATATGTTTATGTAGTTGTTTTTAAAACTTTGTAGCTCATTTCTTGAGGCTTTGCAAGTTTGTTCTTTTTGTGATATCTACTTTGCATTTAACTTAATTTTGAACATACGTGTATTACTAAGTCCTAAAACTTTTTTTCAAACATATTTCCATGTGTTGTTTGATGTTTTCTTCTTCACATGCTTTTGCAAATTCCTACATTAACCTTCATCTTTTGTAAGTGTTCATTTCTACTTTGAAATATCTTGGGTTGTTTTTTTTTCTTTTGGCACTATAAACCTAATCTGCAAGGGTACTTAAGGTCCTATGGGTTTAGGTCCTAATTACTTACATATGGGTTGGGGTAATCTTGCTAGAATTTTGACTACATGTGCGTGTTAACAGCAAGAAGGAAAATGATATAATTGGAAGTCTAGAGGTTTTGCACATGTATAAAGCTTGTAGGGATTTAGAAAATTGTTTCTTTGGTGCAGATGGAAGCAACCATAACATAAAAAGGGATTGTGAGAAATACATTGAAGGGGATAATGACTTGCATTTTTTTGGGAAGTAGAGGCTCGAAAACAATTAGCATTTGCCAATGGTGCAAGTTGAGCATAAAAGATCCCAACCAAGTGGTGTGGCAAAGGAGTGATTGCACTATTGTTTCAATGCTCACAACCTATGTGAGAAGGTTCTTGTGAAGGAGGTGCAAACTACTGACTTACTTAGATCATGAACCAAGGTACGTATGGTGACAAACATACTTTGGACACATAATATGTACAAGGTAAAAGAGATCTTTGAATTTTAATGTTTTATTTCAACCTTCCAATAGCATATTTTCAAGAAATTGTAGGAAATTAACAGAGTAAGAACATTTAATTCATGCAATTTCAAAAATGTAAATTCATGCCTTTACTATCTAACCACAAATGTGATTTTTTTGAGTTGATACTATTGAAACTACTTTTTGTATGAATCCACAATGTATTATCTATATAGTCACTCAAATTATGCAATCTTCCAGGGATTGCTCTAATCCTTCCCTATATTTCTAGCTCTAATCATCTTGGGGATACAACAATAAAGATCTTGAATCTAATCCACATGAGTACCCTATCCTAAGGTTAGTGGCATCACAACATAAACCTTTAACTGTTGAAATGGATGTTTTGTGCAAAGAGGTGTACCTGGAGACCTTCATATACTTATAACAAGGTACAATAGTTTCACAACTATTAATATTATAATGTCATAGTAGAAAATATTTCATTTTCAAGCAATTACATCTTGAACAAAGTTCATTATCTTGTTTCATCAATGTGGGAATTGATTGGCCTAGATTGAAGTACATACAATGGTTTCACATGTTAACAACGTTATTTTTGAATGCCTAGGTGGCTTCTCTAGGATGTATTGCATCACTTGGTCTAATGGTTTATAGTTGTTTATGTCCAAATGGGAAGCAAAAGGAACAAGTATTTGCTAAGAGCGAAAAGGATAAAGATTGATTAAGAACACAAAGTTTGGAAAAAGGAGGCTTTAATAGCTTAAAAGGCCAAGTAAATGTACAAAACTTGGCAAGGGTAGAATTATTCACATTGTTAGTATATGCATAACTTAATCATCCAAAATCTGATCTAAGAATAAATATAGAAAGAGCCAAATGACTTCTTCATGTTTGATTGTTACATTACCTACCATTTCATACTTACATCTTTCTGTTTATGAAAAATAATCTACACATAGTTCAACTAGTAAAAGTTCTTAAGCTACATACCTAAATCATTGTGGTTAATTTGTGCTAACAAACAATTTGAAAAATGTCCCAGCATGTGTTATGTAATTTTTTACATTGTGGATGTAATTGCTTCTTGTATAGGCTACAAACTAGACAACGGGAACAACAACAAAGACATAGAAGGTTGAAACTCAAAAAAATACAACTTAATTCTGTAAATGATCTTCCAATCCCAAATCTTGATTCTAAATTTGATGTTGATTTGCAACCCAATTCAAGACTTTGAATGTGGAGGAGGTGTTCATGTGTAGTAAACAACTTTGTACAACAAATGGATGGCAAATTGCATTCTTTCAATGTAAGGAAAAGTGGGAAATTGTTAAGAAATTCATTGAACATCAAGGTATGATAACCTATATGCCACATTATGCAAAACTTGGAAAGGAAACTAAGAGCAATTGTGTAGTAATGGATGTCATGAAGGCCGTTTATGCTCAAATAACCAATACTTGATACTCTCAAACTTGACCTTCAAAATTGTGTTGTTATTTGTTGTTGTGTCTGCAAGTGCTAACGTAAATCAAATGCATATCGTTAAGACAATAGGGGCCTTTCAGTACTCTGTCTAGAAAGCTATAGATAGACAAGTTCATGTTGACCAAATCAGTGAAATTTTTTGGGGCGGGCTCCCTAGGAAACGTTGATGTGATGTCATAAATGTTGAAAACATGAAGTTCATCTTCAAATGGTGCATCCATAACCATATCACTAATCCAAAAGGATGTGAAACATTAAAGAATTGACATCAAGAAGTTTGAACAACATCCGATTCATTACCTGAGGAATCACAAGTTTGACAAATCCTTTTGAAACACATTACTTTTCAATCCATTTGTTATACACAAATTTGAATGTTGATTGGTTCTATTCCAAAGCAATAAAAAGTTGATGGGTGCATTTATAATCTAAGTACAACTTATACTTGCCATATATCATTAAGTTTATTAAACATACTTGTGCAACTTAAAGGGGATAAGTTAAATGGGTGTTAAGTGTCAATAGTGATCTTACTTGCAACTAGTAACATCCATTGGCTTACATTTCAAAAGGTCAAGATTGTTACTTAGTATGTGATAAATACCTACTTGTTAGAAGTTGATCGAATTGTTGATTTCTTGTAGGTATGTAAGTGTTACTTATCAATTTAACCTCCAATACGTTATTCCTTCTAAATAATAGCAATTACTTGTTATTCAAGTCCTAGTTGATATGTACTTAAAACTAATAAAAATCAAAGGCTTAATTACTTGTTAGTTTCTTATACAGTAACTTGGACAAGTAACGACTAATAAATTCTTCCTTGCCTAATCAATGGTCAGTAATGGTAAATAGATTCCTACTTGAAGGGCAAGTAATTGTTTACTTGTCCAAGTAATAGGGTGTAATGTCTAATAATTTTTATTGGTTTGAAAAATGACTAGTAGGTCCTTATTTGCATAAGTAATGGGGAGTAATGTCCAATAGATTTTACTGGTTTGAAAAATGATCAATAGATCTTACTTGTTTAGGTTATGACAATAATGTCCAATAGATTTTACTAGTTTGACAAGTGACCAATATATCTTACTTGTTTAAGTTAGGTCAAGTATGGGTAGTAATGTTTAATAGATTTTACTAGTTTGACAAGTGAGATTAGTAGACCTCAACTACTTGTCCAATTTGTGGTCAATAATGGCAAGTACCTTATTATTACTTGATATTAATTTGATCCACCACATGTTAGTAATTTCTTACTTGTTTTAAAATAGGTAATTTTGCCATGTACATAAGCAAATAGTTCAACCCGATAATAAATTGTATTATTTTGTAGATTTGGCTATTAGCTGGTGGTTGGTTGAATATTCTAAATACCCAATTTTATTGTGTGTTGTGTGCAGTTAGATTTTTACACTTGGTTCTTAAAGGCAAACCGAACTTGTAATGTTGTTGGTCTATGAACATTTGAAAAAATGAAACCTTTCTATGCGTGGCTACTAAAGGAAAGGAACACTTGCACATGCAAGTACCATGTGGAAATGGAAAAACTCATATTAGGGTTCAATAATATGTGCAATGGTGGCACAAAAGGAGTACATGGAATTCAATGCATTTGTGCTTGTGATATTTGCAACATCAACATTATTCTAGGAGAATGCATAGCTGATAAATGTTAGTTTAGTGGTGTTATTGACATATGGAACTCCATCTTATGTCTAATTGATGATTCACCTTGGCACCTAAGTTGTTTGAAAGGAACTTGTGTTCAATGTGGAATTGATATGTTGCTGACTTGTCTTGTGGTGGAGGATGCCACTTGTTCATAATTGATGTAGTGGAAGTGCTATGAACTAGTGTTACATGGCAAGACTAGGTCTAGGAAGGACAATAAGGTCCTATGGTTGCAATACAAAGAGACTAAACTAATCAAGTTCCTACAATACCTAAGGCCAAGGCTATAGAAATTCATAGTCCATAACTATGTGGTTTGCTTTCAAGAAGAACAATATTGAATATGCTTGGATACATTTCTAAAAACTTTGGTGATGTTCGTGGTGGACTTCGTTGAAAATTACACCTTTCAAGAATACAATGAAGTGTAGGAAATGCATTGGCATTCCTTCCAATTAACCATATTGGTGCACCTATGCTATTTATGGAACCCATGGTATGTTGTTGACCATGATTTAGGTAAAGAAAAGTTCATCACTAAATATCATTACTATTTGTCTAATGACACTGAGCACAACATGTCCATACAACATTGTTTTGAGCTCCACTGGGTTCATTTGATAGGACACAGGTTTTTTCCAAATGAACACATTGTATAATCAAATGGATGTGCGTCACAATTCAAATCAAGAAGGACGTGGTATCATATAGCCAGGTAATTGATAACTTACTTCTTTTACTAACATAGATGGGATTAAATTTCTAACTAATTGGATTCAAGTGAATTCACCGGTTTAGTTTCCCTACTGGATTCAATTGAAATAATTGATTTCCTTCTTACTAATTTAAAGTGAAGTTCAATTGATTTCCTTTTAATTGGATGGAACTGAACTAATTGGTTTCCTTCTCATTGGATTCATTTGAACTAACTGATTTCCTTTTGATTAGATTAAAACGTTATTTGACTAATTTCCTTTTCATTGGACTCAACTAAATAGATTAATTTCCTTTTCATTGAATTCAACTAAACCGATTGGTTTCCTTTTCATTAAATATTGCCAAACTAGTTGGCTTTTTTATTATTAAACTAAAGTGAATTAATTGATTTCCTTTCAAGATTGGATTGAATTGAGCTGACTAGTTTCATTTAAATTGGATTGAATTGAATTGACTTGTTTATTTATTATTAGTTATTATCAAATGTTGCATATTTTGAACTACAATCAACTTATTTTGTCTAGAGGCAAATGAGATGTAGTAGTTCCAAAAACTCATATGAACAATCCATTTATGTGCAGGTACAAATCAAATACCAGGGATTCAACCCATTTGAGATATGGGTGTTGGATGTTGTGGTCCTATTTTGGGGTAGAACATGGGGAGGGAGTTCATGATGGTGTTGGGGCTATTTTAAAGCAAGAAATTAAGGAGGAATAGCTTTAAATGGTTGGCTAGAAACTTCAAAATGCTACCAATGTTGTGGCTTTTTGTGAGCAAAAATAGTTGGAGGACCATGCAACCTATCTTAATGCACAAAGGGTGGTGTGATTTTTTTCCCATTTGGTGAAACTTGAAGATGTAAATCAAACTACTAAACGATTGCAAACACATTATAGATTCAAGGTCCTTACATTCAAAGGCATCCATTTCACATAGAGATGTTGTTTTGTTGAAGATGCAAGAGTTAACTTGTTTTTGTTCAAAATGCATGAATGATAATTTTGAGTTCTATCAAAACAAGAAACATGTGGAGCCTTGGAGACTTCATATGTTGGAACCACTAAATGTAACACAAGTAATGTCTTCAATGATCCTTTATATATAAAATGTCATGCATGTTACTCATAGCTCCACTTCATGTCCCTTTTGATAGGTGTCGTAAATGTGTTTAGTTGTACATTTAGTGATCATGTGTATAATAATTTGGAAAGAAAGGCTTCTATTAGAACCCATTTCTATTGTAGCCTTGTTTGCTACAAATTAATTAATTCAAATCACAGACACATTCTTAAATGGCATTTCTTATAACCTAAAGTATAGAATAACTTTGAGGATTTAATATTGGATTATTGATGTCATATTGTGTGCTTCTATTTTGTTGGTTCATGGCATCATGGCTAACATGGAAGATTATTGTTCAAAATTAGAGATTTTTGACACAAATGATGATATTGAAAGCAAAGCTACTAAGGCCAAAGTTGGTGACAATCTCGCAGTCATTACTGAAAAGCTGGAGAATGGAAACCCTTTTTTGTTGCTTTGGATGATAAGGCAACATGCACTATGTGAAACAATGTTTGAAGATGGTTGGGGGAACAAAGGGTATGAAGGCGACATGCTTCTAAGTGGTATTTGGTATCAACATGTGCCAAGTCAGAGAGGTCCAAACACTTCTTACAAGTTAACATATTCACTTCATACTTATGCCTACTCACATTATGTCCTAAAGGCCAAATTTTCGATGCTCCCAATTGCCATTCATAAGGGCAATCCATGGTTTTCGATGCCTTTAAATGTTTAATACAATTTGATAGCATTATTAGATGAAAGAAAAGCATATAACCATTCTTGAATTTTAATGTTAGTGTCATGAGATAATGGTGTGAATTGTACATTTTTATCAAAATCGTAGAGTTAATTGTCCTACTTGCAATACACGCTTCTTGGTTTACGGGTTCATCTAATGTTGTGGAGGTAGAGTCACATGAGATGCAACAAACATCTGTAGACCATATTCATTATGGTTCACAAACTGGACTATCATTTGACACTTGGACTACTAACTATGGGATTACGAATTGTTTTAAATCTTCCTACTTGTTTTTTTTTTTTGTTTGAATTGTTTGCATTTGACTTTAAATGGATTGGCATTAGTTGTAATGTGTTCAAGTGGCATCAATCCATGGAAATGCAAGCTTTGTGTTTCCAATATTTGTAGATGGTTGTATGGATATTCAACAACGGGGTGCATTAATCTACTTATTTCTAGTGCATTCTACATGATTATGATGTAGGGCTAACCATATTAACTTACAACCAACATGTCAACAAAACCATTTTTGGGGTTGATCTACTAATGTACAAAGTCACATAAAGTGTAGTCATCAAGCTTAAAGTACTGTCAAACCAAATTGAACATTTGAAATAGATTTGTATCACAAGGATTTGTAAATTACTTAATAATCAGATCTTGAACTTGTTTTTTTAATTTTCTAACAAAATTTTAATAGAATTTGTGCTTAAGTAATTTGTAGTCAAATGTTACACATTGAATTGTGGATGGCATAAGTTGCATTTTTTCATGACACATTTTGAATTGGGTTGTGATAAATTTTAGCATGTTGTACATAGGCATAATTCTAAAGAAGTCTATTTTGTACTCAATTATGGAATTGCTTGCAAAAAAAAGGGCTACATAGACCACTAAACAAAAACATTGAAAAATTAGCAAATGTAATATGTTTTCTAAAAATGCAGCCACAATAAGATTATTTTGATAATGAATATTATCACATTCATGGATATGAATTACATCCAAAGACAATTGCTTTGGATTGCATGGACTACGTGTGTTGTGAATTGTGAACTATAACTTAGAAACTAGCCAACCTATGACACAAATACTTATACCATTTACAACATCTACTAGTTCATGTATTATTTCCTTTGTCTATGTAGAATATTCAAAAGTAACATATTATTGGATATGATTAATTACTAAGCACTAATACACATTAAGTGTGGTTTTAATTAGTGCAAGGATTATTGTCCACATTATAGTTGTTAACTTGGTAGCATGACATGTTACAATAATGCATGGAAATTATTAGCATACTTATGCAATGGCACATGATTAATTACAACCTAGTACGTATGTGTTAAATAAATTGCAATCCAAGTGTTTAGAGGAGCTCGAAGACATTGTTTTAAACTTGGGCACTTTCTACTTGAAAATCTTAGCTTTTGCATTCCTCTTCCATCAAATTTCTAGAAACATTATACTCTTTACTTTTTATAAGCAAGGTTGGTTGTATCAAAACACACAATAGTACGGCTAATAAAGGAGTTAGGGAGCATGGATTTGAATACTTTAGCAAAGTAGCTGGATTACCATCTAAGGGGTTTAGTCATAGGCATCTAGATTTCAGCTATGTTATTATGGAGGATTGTGGAAAGTTTTGGGGAACTAGGTGTTCCAATAGCCATGGTTTCAAGTATAAAAAACAGTGCACTAATGTGAAGATGGTTACTTATGTTGAAGAGTTCTTGCCCAAAGTGTGTCAAAAGTTTCCAATAATGAACAATAAAATTAATTTATCTTTTGCAAAATGAGTGTTGGCTGACAAGAAGGGATGTGATGTGAATTGGGCAACTTTTGCAATAAAAGTACAATTTTGACCTGGTCACAAGCACTCAAGGCAAGCCAAAAGTTACCATGCTGAAAGAAGACTCGACACTTCATGGCTAGGAAGGTGAAATGAACAAACAACCAAGCTCCAGTTCCTATGGTTGTTGGGTGTTCAAATGGCATAACATCACCTAATTTTGTAGAAGATAAACATATTATTTTTTAGGATGCAAGTGGTTCAGAGCTTGAAAACTCAACAAATGTGGCACTAGAATGTGGAGTTTAGACCAGCTAGAACACTAAAGAACATGTAGCACTCCAATACACTAGAGGTGTATATAATCAGACTCCAACCAAGGATACCCATGGTAACCATGGCAAAACAAATGCACATGTGCAAAGAAAAATTGATGGTACTTGATGGGTTGAAATGAGCAAGGCCACAAAGGAGCTTCATTCATGCCAACATCTTTTACAATTTTCTACAACAAGCTAATTTGATTTGCAAAAAAAAATTATAGAATGTGAATCAAGATTGTTTAGTTGCAAAAACATCTTGGTTGAAGAAGACATTATATTCTATAGTCTAGAACATAAGCTTCTTTGCCTAGATGGGGTTGTTGAAAGCTCAGAAGAATGCATACGTTTGGCATTAAAATAAAAGCAAGCATGTGAGGATGAAGGTGTTGGATATGAACTAACATAGATTGCAAATGCAGAGCTAAAGGAAATTGAAGATACACGCAAAACATTGTTAAAAAATAGACAACTACAACAAGGTCAAATCAACTCGCATTTGGAGATGGTTGACAGGCAAAAGAATCGAGTAAGGGTGTTGTAACAAGAATATTTGAGATTATTGGAAAAACATTACAAGTAGTATGAATCTTAACAAATTTGACAATGTGCATAAGGAGTTAAATGTAGTGGCCGAATTGTTGGAAAAAATCAAAGGTACATGAGAGCATTTAACATGAACTTATTTGGAATTACATAAAATGAAATTCATTAAACCATTTTGGTGTTGAATCCATTTTGATTATGCAAGAAAAAATATTTATAAGTACATGTTGAAAAACAATTTAGTACTTAGTTCAATATGGACAAGAGAACAAATGCAAACTTCAATTTGTATTACTTGAACTATGGTTGTATATGTATATACACATATGAAAGTTGGTCTATTTCACAATCCTAAGATTCACTAGTAGAAATTATGGGTTTTGCAACTATCATTTGTAATTAAAATTCAGTTACATGTGACACATGCAATTACAAATTTGTGTAGTTGCCTAAGACAATCACACATGACATTTAGTTGCATGCGACACTACCTATATAACATGTATAACATGTATATATGGTACTAATATCCGTGTTCATCCATACATACCAACCCAAATGGTATGTACCTTATGTGAAACTTTCCTTACAACTAATCAAAATATGACACATGTTTAAAATTGGACAACTTGTTTGTGGACATGTGTCATTTTTGAATTATTTATGTGTTTTCAAAATTAAAAATTCATTAGTTTAATATCAATTGTTAAAATTTATGCCAATAGGATTATGATATGTGGCACAACAACAAACATTCATTAACCATTTGACACATGTCCATTTTAAAACACCAATTATATGGTGACATGTGGCAATTAAGGCCCACCTTTTTATTTTTAAATATTAATTAATGAAATCTAAATCATCCAATTTAAAATTAATAAGATGTTGACACGTGGTGCCTAGGTAAGTAGGTAATTATTACACCCTACTAGGTAGATAGGTTTACCCCTGTATGCAAGTAGGTTGAAAGGTAGCTAAGCTTAGGCTATATAAAAACCTTTTAAATAATCCAATTTTATTTTTAAGTTTAACTATTTAATTAGGGTCAATTTTTTTTTTCACTCATCCCCAATGGCATTTGGTATTTAGTTAGTACAAGGCTATTACACCTAGTTATATACTGTCCAAAATTGGATTAGAAGCCAGAAGATATGGGATAAAAAATTCCATTGCAAATTTCATGAACTTGTGGCCTAAAAAAGAAAGGGGAAATCAGAGTGTTCCCTTCCTACCAACAAAGTCTAACTATAACATTACAACTCAAAATAAAGCTTCACCAAACTTCATCAATTCATCAAGTCAATTTCTACAAGTTTAAACCAACAATTGTCCAATTTTTACAACAATAATTTTATGAGTCTAAGGGGTTAGATTAGTCTGATCTTTTTTTATGAGCCTCAACAAACATTGTTTGGCAAATTAGAATAGATTCCCAAATCCCAAAAATACAACAAAACTCAACAATCTTGTCAACATATGGAGGCAAAACAAATCCTTGTGATGATGCACATAGACATAGGCCACAATGTTTTGTACCAAGGATCTAAATGTAGTCCTATAGAAGGCTGCATAACACAACCCATCAATCCTTAGAATAGTCCCCGATGAGAACCCATAACAACAAATGCACTATGTCTATTGGAAATCACAATAGGACTCCATGTCCCGACTTCTCAAAATTATAAATATAAAACCTCAAAATTGAAACTACACACCCCACACAAAACATACAAATGCTAAACCTTGTCGTTCGTAAGACCCCTATTGATCTTCAACATTCCCCCATCACAAACTCCTACACCTAGTGTCTAACTGCATTAAACTAAAGGATGTAATGCACAATGGAAATGACTTATCCTTCATAAACGTAGACGATACACCTTTAAGCATTTTTCCATTTAGTGCCACCAGGCATTGTAGTCTATCTAAAACTAAATGCACATAACTAACCCATAGAGATCAACAAATCAAAAGAAAACTCAACTTCTTCCTCTATTCGAAACACCCAAGATACCCCCCCTGTAAAACGCCCTTTTTCATATAAGCACGAGTCCTCATACTTTCAAAATTTTGAATGCTAATCGGAGTTACTTTCACCATAAGCTTCATGGAAAATAAAACAACACAAATAGGCTTGCAAACTCACACCCTATATCAAGAAAAGCAAATCGCTTGTCTTCTTCCTCCTCCTTGAATGCAAAACCTGCAAACATAAAACACAAAAAAAAAAAATGCCATTCTAAGCACCAGACAATTAGTGTGCTCATGAAAGTTAATATTTTCCTTCAATTGCCATTTTAGGGCTATATAAGGGCAACCATTTTTCATTTTGGAGCTCCTTTTAGGTCATAAACCAACTTAGTTACACATTAGATGCAACTACATATTAAGGTAGACCAGCCCCAAGAGGGTACTGTTGCCTTTGGTGTCCAAACAAAAGTTGAAGTCCTCTTGGCGTATCTCATACATTAAGAAGTGTCAAAAATACATTAGAAATGAGAAAGTTATGGTCCCCCCAAAGCAAAATGGGTCAAGAACTCAAAAAAACAAACCATTGAACACTACAAAGGCTTGTTCTTGAACACCCAAAAAGTTCTTTGTATATTGTTCTATTGTTATTAGAGTTCAAAGATGATTTGTAGAACTTTAGGTGGTGTTCCTGTAGCACTTTAAAATTTTAAAAATCAAATAAAAAAATTATGAAGTTGAAAGTAGGAGGGGTCCAAAGAGAAAAAAAAAGGAAAAAAAAAACGTTTTATAACTTGGAAAGCTTATTTTTATTCTTTTTTTTCTTGTTAATATTTCATTACTCCTTTTCCTTTGCACTTCAAATATGATTGTAGGATATTTTTAATAATTATGATGAATTATAATGAAAGTATTATTTTAATATTATTACCTAGCTTAAACTAGTAATTAGCTTAGGATGTTTGGGTATTTATAGGTAAACTAATGTAGCCTATTTAACATAAATATTTTAACATAAATAATAAATTCTAAATATATGACACTTAATAAATTTATATATAATTTATTATAATTATAACTATAATAAATGTTTAATTAATAATTATGATTAATTATAGTAATTTTAATGTTACCATATTAGTTAATTTTGAATGATTATTTTGTTTTATCAAATTTAAATTTTAATCTAAAAAAGAATCCAAATAAAATAAAATCAATAAGTTCTATTTGCCAAAAAAAATAATTAAATATATTTGACAAATAAAATTTGAAAACTTGCAATACATATTTAAACCATGGTTAGTTTGGCCTAATTTAATTTAACATAATTTATTTTAGCCATAATTAAATTATTTTAATTTATTTAAGACATAATTAATTTAACCACAAATATTTTAGTTTAACTTAATTTAATCATAACTAGTTTGGCCTAACTTAATTTAGCCATAACTAGTTTGGCCTAACTTAATTTAGCCATAATTAGTTTAGCCTAATTTAATTTAAACCATAATTAATTTATTATAATTTATTTTAAACATAATTATTTTAGCATTATTTAATTTAGCTATGATTAGTTTAATGTATGTAATTTAACTTAATTTATTTTAGCCATAATTACTTTAACCTAATTTAATCTAGCCATGGTTAGTTTAGTGTAATTTAATTTAGCTGAATTTTGTTTAGCCATAATTAGTTAAACTTAATTTAATTTAACCACTATTAATTTAACCTAATTTAATTTAGCTTAAATAATTTTAGCCATAATTCATTTAAACCTAGCTTAATTTAACCATGGTTTAATTTAATTTAGTCTAGCCATAATTAGTTTAGCTTAACTTAATTTAACCATGGTAAATTTAGCTTAGGTTAGTTTAACCATAGTTAATTTAGGTGAGCCTTAGTTAGCATGGGTTTAACCTTAGTAGTAAAGGTACATAATATTATTATACATAACCTATGTAAATATATTAAGTATATTAATTTAAGTATGTATTAATTTAGGTCATTATTATTTTGACACATTTCCATGTTGTACACATTTAGTTGCATGCTAGTTGCATATTGATTAGTTGCAAATGACAATATTTCTACTAATGATTTCAAATGGATTCATGATTCAATCATTTGTAATGGGGCCCATACTAGGCAATCATGTCCTTCAAGTTGGTGCTTGTGCTTGAAATATTGGGCCATGCCGTAAATCTACATCCATGAACAAAATTTTCAAGTCCAAAATCATACATTAGCATGAACTTTGTAGACTATGACATCATAAAAGTTCACATATTTCCAAAGTTAATTTCCAAGTGCTAGAAAGTATGTACATTCAAATTGCTCAAGCTATAGAATATCATCTTTAATTGAAAACATATCCAAAGCATAGACTTTAAATATCAAACACTTTTGGTTGGATTATTTATAACTTTTCTATCCATAGCTCTTTTGTCCAACTAGGTCCTCACCATAAATGCAACCTTTGGTATAATTCGGTTGCTACAACAAACAACATAAATCAATGTGAATTCGAAATATACCATGTCTTTGGTCTATCAACTTGCAAGTTGTAAGACATTGAATGTACAAAGCACAACTAGGTCCGAGACATAGAATGTTGTTTAAAATACCTATATGAAACCAAGAGTTGTACATTCATGCTTCTACTTCCCCTAGCAAGAAAAAAGAAAGTTGGAATGCCACATTGTTCTTCCCATGCTCTCTAGTTGAAATGGAAAGTTTTTGCATTCCTTCAACATCTACAAGTGCTGAATGTAATAGAAATAAACCACTCAGATCCACTACATGCCTTAAGCACTTTTCCACAACATCCAATTGTGCAGATAGCAACATCATCATGTGAGAAGATTTTGTAAGATTCAAGTTTAGGGCAACTATAGACAAGGCATCAATTGGATTTTTTGTAAGCAATTTATATTAAATCAAGCTCTAGAGACTTATAATAATATTGACAATTACATTGGGTGAAGCCACAACAAAAATCTTACTTAATGAATAAAAGTTGCAAAAGCAGAATAACCAAATATGAATTTTGCACAAGGAACTTAGAAAGAAAACCACTATTGAGTTCTCCTACATAGAACCCTTAAGAAGTGATTTTCTTCATTGGAAAATCAATGTGTTGGAATGAATATTAATAAGAGCCAAATTAAGTTCACACTGAGTTGTCCAACAATTCAACAAATTCAAAAAGTACCATGTTAACAGATAAAGCAAGTTATCTTAATTGCTTCCATTCGAATTAACTCTAGGCTTCTTCAACAATAACATACACATAGCCTCACCTATATCAACAAATAACAAACAACTTGATGTTACAATTGATAGCCTTTGCCATGTGCTAACACTATTTATAAGTCCTTGTAAACTAACAACAATGAATTATCATAGCATCCATTGCATTTCTTTTTAAGCTGCAGCTCCAACAAGCACTAGAATATAACAATCTTGGAAAAAATAAGGAACACAACCTTTGTAATTCCAAGCTTCCCAAGTTGTATAGCAAGGTCAAAATTCTAGTTTGGATTTGTGGCAATTTCAAGAGCATCCTCTAGCATTCCTCTTGACTTAAAAAACTTTGCCACATTGCAATCAGCATAGACCTCAAAAACTTCATTTGTGGCAAATAATCTCATCCCCACCCTCACAAAAATTGGCCAAAATGATTTACATGTGTTCAAATGTTCTATTGGAATTACAAGTAGGCAAAATTTCTTACACCCTTTGGAAATCCCCTCACAATATAGGAGTTTTGTACTTAATCAAGCTCAGCAACAATGTGTAGTTCATTACATTGCAAACACTAGCCATAATCAAGCAACTCCAAATCACTTTCTAAATTAATAGTAGGGTAGTGATACAAATACACAACAATAGAATAATGAAACTATATTCTCTAATGTAAAAATGAGCTTCTATGCCTAGATGGGGTTTAATTTCATTCTAGGAAATGAAGGTCCAAACCTTTCATTCTAAGGAAATGGGAACTTAAATTGTAGGTGTAAGTGAACATTGAATAATGTAATTTCATTAGAAACATTAATTTCATTCCAAGAAACTTTCAACAAAAGGACCTTCATTTGAAATCCAATTATTGGTAAATCAAATAAACTTAGGGCTAAAAGTTTAGAAATTTCACTACAATATCTGGCATGTCAAGTACATACCTCCAAAAGTTGAGCCTGTAGACTTGATGAAGTCCATTATGTTAGAGACCATGGCCATAAGATTGTGTGACAAACTTTGAGGCAATTTTGAAAGGCAAAAAGTGACTTTATTCAATTGAAACATAATGCACATCCAAGAAAAGTCACACCTAAATAAGATGCATGCTTACATGTCCATCCTTTAGACAATGGTGCATGTAAAGTTAGTTCACATTAGTTGAGTTGAAAACATGATGCACATTTTTTTTCTTGTTCATATTTGCCACAATAACCAAATGAAATTCAAATAGGAAACACAAAAATATGTATTTACATCTTACATCAATTTAATATTAAGACACATTCTATACAATTACCTTCAAAGAATCAAATTAGCACATTAACATGTGAGTTATATTGCAATTAAAATTTGTCATAGGTTTAAACATATGTGATACTTGCTTGGAACAAAAATTTCCAACAACAACAATTTCTAGAATTACAATCTTTGGTTGAGCTCCTCGTATGGTCACTTTTCAGCCTTTCCTAGTTGCATAATCGGCCAAAAAATTTGTAGGGCTTCAATTTTCTTTCCTCTTTCAAAGTGTTGCATCCTTCTCCACATGGTTCCCTACTTGGGGATTGATAATTGGGGCAGCTTCCCCATTTAGTCCAAGGTCCACACTAGGCGTACTAAACATTAGGTCTAATGACAACAACTTTTCTTTTTCAAGTGGTTGTTGTGTAGGAATGCCAATTTTGAGCCCAACCGGTTTGAACACAATTGCTTATATTTCATCAACATGTGGTGGAGGTGAGCCATCCATATTTTGAATAATTGGTTGATCACCCAAATGTTCATGTACTTGCATACTTGGAGGCTCTACGAGGCACTGGTTTTCCTTGTCATCAAAATGCTCAACATGGTGAAAGCACAATAAGGGTGAGCCATTTTTGTTCAAAAAAGGTGATGTATAACAAGTATTATAATATGTAGTAAGTTAAAATCTTGATGGCATCCTTTGGTTATCCTAAACACAAGTAAAAAACTTTAGAATTTGCACAATAACATTTTTGGACTCAAAGTTCATTTTGAGTCAAAATTAATTTTGATCCAATGGTTAGTTGAGGAGGATTGGATAAAATCAATGTACACATAATATATAACTTATAGTTTTTCAACAACCATAAGGCCTCATGTTTATGATTCATGAAACATTACTAAACAAAAAAAAAGGAAAAAATAATGTAATGCCCATCTATAAAATCTCCTCCTTTTTTATATAGTAATTTTTTTTCCTTAAAATAATATATTATTATGCATTCAATACTAAACAAATGCAAAAGAACACATTTTTTGAATGGAATTTCATCCAAAAATAATAATTAAAAAAAATTGTCCTAGATTTAATTAATGTATATCAATATCATGCACCATTAAAAAATTCACCAAAAAATTCCATCCACAACTTTAGTTTTGAAGTGTATATTCAAAATTTCAAATTCTATGATGGGTATTATTTTGTCACAAATATGCTCCAAACATTCAAATTATTCAAAGTAATTGATTAGATGAGGTCTAAAGCTAATCAAATATACTTTAAACATGCAAAAATAATCCAAGATGTGATATCTATACATTACCCAAAAAAAAAAAAGTAGATGGATTATACATGTGATTACAATTTTGGGGGAGTTTAGTGTGCTTTCACCCAACAACCTCTTTCTTCTCATCTTTGTCATCCAAGGGGTCATCAAACTCAATTTGTTGGTTCTCCTTATCATTAGATAGATCAACATGATCAAATTCATATGTCATTTAGGTGGTTCCAAGTGACACCTTGGGAGAAACTTCAATGATTAAAATAGGAATTGGGGGTATTACGAAGCCTCTAGAAGCAACCAACAAATTCTTGCCAATAGATTCCTTTATTGTGTCATTAGACTTCATGATGGGAGAGGCCCCCTACATGGGAATTAGAAGCATACATTGCAAATATATAATTATTAGCAAAAATATCGTATGATGTAGACAAATACTCTCATTTGGAAGCTGGAACAAACTGATGCAAGTACTAATGGATGTTCAACAAGTAAAATACTAGATGTTCTAAATACTAAATGTTAAATGTATATTGATCCAATCGTTACTACTAGATGTATGACTTAGACAAACACATCAACTACTGGAATTTACATAAATAGTTGGAACAAAATTATGCAAGTTATCAGTGGTTGTTCAACAACTAACTGATGATTATGCTAATTGAGACAATAAAAATTGGGACACTGAATCCAATAGCCAAGTAAGTATTGTGAGCTACCTAAAGCAAGTAACCTTATTATACATGTAGCCATTAAATGTTGAACAAGTGAACTAGTTCTAACAATAGTAACTATGTTACTTGAAACAAGTTCAAGTCATCATGTAGCCATATAATTAGCAAGTAAGCTATGAACCAACAAGTAACTAACCACTACATGAAACAAATAAACTTTAATGTTCAATAAGTAGCAGTAGCTAACGCATTTAAGATAGTGTCGAACAAGTAAAAATGGATACTTGGTAGTGCCCACCAAGTAGTCATTATTGAAACACATAAAACTTTACATTTGACAAGTAGCCAATAGATGCAACAAGTGAAATGGTCATGGTCAACAAGTAGCCACTGGCTGAAGTTACAATAAACTTACTATCCAATGCAATTAAAGTAGCCAATACCTGTCCATCAAGTAACATTGTGTTCTTGCAACTAGATTGCAAGTAAACACCCACCACATTGTGTTGACAAGTAGCATGACAAATAATCAGTAAGACCTAGTAATTGTAACAAGGAAAACATTGTCCATTAAAAAGACACAAACAAGATTAAGTAAAGTCTATTAAAAAACAACACAACCTTGAGAAGACGTCCAAAAAGTTAAATTCATATAGTTAAATTAGAATGATTATCAACAGGTAAAAATTTATACAATGTTGCTAAACACAAAACATGTGGTTCTTGGGTGTGCAATCGTATCCATACCCAATGTGAACCTGAAACCTTAAAACTGAACTTTAGATTTAATTTTGAACATCTAAGTAGGTGGATTTCTTACTACAACACAAAATTAGCTGATTGTATTACAATACTCAACCAATGCAATGTTTCCTTGCATAATGACCCATTGTCCACATTTTGTGCCTAAATCTATAGAATTTGGCCATGGCTACATAGAAGTTGGTTGCAAATTTGTTTGAGTGCAAACAACATGCATTGTGTTGAAATTTTAATATTTAAAACAATTACAAGTGATGTCCAATGCAAAGACATATTAGACAACATTCTTAACCAACAGTTCTTGAAGCAAAAACCTTAAAATCACCATCTTTTGATTTTATTTCCAACATGTATCTAAAAACTAGTACTCATTGAAAGGAAAACCATAAAGAACCCCAAACCTATCAATAGAATTCAACTAAGAAATAAAGTCACATTTTCAAACCACACACTCCTATACCACTTGTGATTCAAGAACCATACCTACATAAGAGTTCAAAATCACTTGGTAAAGTGAAAAAAAACTTACAATGTGTGGATGCTGAAAGTTACAAATTACTTCCAGTGGCATTCATGTCACTCCTTGTGATTACATTGTATCCTCTTTCCAACTTAGCCCTCTTCATTTAGACAACAATGTGCTTGAATCATGTGCTTTTGAATCAAGCAAACTTTAGCATCTTCCCACAAGTTGGCTTCACACAACTAGTACTGCCACTCTCCAACAACACTCCCACACAGAAGTGGTGATATGTGCACCTACATGATGAGATACAAATGTTGTTGCATGTATAACATAGACCACAAACTGGGCATGGTTCAACAAAAAACACTCATGGACATCTTGCTAGGATGGTAGTGGGATTCTCAATGGGTAATGGGGTGGTGGAAATACCATAACCATTTGACATCTGATGTATCTGGCATAATAAGCCTTTTATCCAAAGCTAACTGTAGCTACCTTCGTTTTCAAGCAACTAAACCTCAGCACTCATAGCTTCCAATTGTGTTTGGGCTATATCATGTTCTTTTTGGCCTTCCTGCACTTTCTCCCTCTAGTTGTTGACTAAAAATAGTGAAACTCAAAATCTTTTTTTTTTATTTATTTTAGATTTGGCAACTATTGTTGTCACCATAACCCTATATTTTTCCACAATAGTGAGATCCAAAATGACACTCAAAACTTTACACTTCAACTGACATTCGGCAACTTCTTGTTAAACCTTATCCTTATTTTTGCCAAACTCCCTTAGCTTGCACTTGTCGTTTTCCAAGGACTTCGAACTTGGTTCAACCCGCCAAGAGTTGGTGCCATGAACTTTTGATGATAATGGAGATGGTGGCTATCCCCCCCCCGCCATTTTTCACTTTGCCCCCATCCTTTCATGTTCGTCAAACTCTAGAGCGTTGGCTTACACTTTGACCCCCCCTACACTTAATTATTTTTCGAACCCTACAAGGCAAATAATTAGCAAAAAAAATCTGAACATTGATTTACTTTTAATTTTTTTTTTTTGAAGAGGTGCAAGGATCAATGGGTGTCTAGTTGATTGTGCTTTGACCCAAATATAGATACATGATAGTTTGTAAACTCTAATTTCAAATGGCAAAATGACAATGTGAATGTAATATTTTCTCATTACCACATTTAAGCATTGAAATGGGGGATGGAAGCTTAACCAATTGAACCTTTAATGTTACCTTATTGTTTATCTTGAATTGTATATTCAAAGAAATTAAATCACAACAAACCTTTAGGTTGCAACCATTTACAACAATCATTGTCATTAAGACCTAATAAACCAATTTGTTGGAAGTAAAAATGTCATTAATTTCCTAAAACAACAAGGCCATGCACACACATCAACATCAAAGGAAGGCCAAATACAAAAAGTAATTTTTTTAATCAAGTATAATTTGTTGTAATGCATTTTTAATTGCAATTTGTAAATGGAGTTAAAGGTAAGTAATTTGTTTTTAAATGTTGTTTCGTGCAGTTGTTTCAATTGAGTATCTTCTGCATTCATTTTGTTTCTTTTTCACTTCACTAATACAAAAATGGGGTGTAGTTCACTAACCTAAATCAATGTGAGACCTTAAAAGTGAAATAGGTTCATTACACCTTAATGATTTCACATTGGTTAAAGTTATTTCACCATATGGTCATTATGTAAACATCATGTTTCATTACTAGTTGACATAATTCATTATTATAATTTGCTATAGTAAATAGTATTATTTTTATGTTATTTTAAATACCTTACTTTATTTTAAGCTACATTTGGTAATTCTAACTTATACCCTAGGTTATTATATGTTATTTTAAAATATCATACCCTCGATTATAAATTAAATTATTTCATGTTATTTTATTTTAAAATATCTTAGTTTATTATAAACTCTTTTATTTTAAATTATTTAAAGTAACTTATTTAACTAACCCTAGAATATATAAATCAATATATGTTATTTCAAATTATACCTTAAGTTATTCAAGGTCATTGTACTTTATGTTATTATAAATAATTTTATCCTAAGTTTGTGAGCTCTACCGACATGGCCATGGCTAGTAGTCTCAATATTTAAAAATTGGGTTAGGAATATGTGAGTGTGGTGAAGTTATTAGGGGGGTTTAACAACTTTGTGTTAGA
>Ga0116231_10002925_pt1 | contig 35655 bp, 28 predicted proteins | sample S1TSphgellanicum_2_FD_89695 | JGI IMG/M metagenome (GOLD analysis project Ga0116231, IMG submission 89695) | Host-associated microbial communities from peat moss isolated from Minnesota, USA - S1T2_Fd - Sphagnum magellanicum MG | ecosystem: Host-associated > Plants > Peat moss > Unclassified...
GCGCCAGCGCCCGTCATAGCGCGGCGGGCGGCCCTCTGCCTGCGCCTGCTCGCGCATCAGTTTCAGCTCGGGCGTGGCATAGCAATAATAGGCCTGGCCGCGCGCGAGCATCTGCCGCGCGACCTCGACATGGCGCGCCTCGCGGGTGGACTGGAAAACGGCCGGCGCGTCGGGCGTGATCTGCAGCCATTCCAGCGCGTCCAGGATCACCTGCACGGCTTCGGGCGTGTTGCGCGCCTTGTCGGTGTCCTCGATGCGCAGCAGGAACTCTCCGCCCTCGTGGCGGGCTGCAAGAAAGTTGAACAGGCCGGTGCGGACGTTGCCGATATGCATGAGGCCGGTGGGGGAGGGCGCGAAACGCGTGCGGAAGGTCATCCGCACTCCGTAGCATCGCCGGGGTGCGGATTGCCAGAAGTGGGGGTATCGTTGCGAAATCAAAAGAAAGTAAGTAAAGGCTTCTTTTTTGAAAAAAAGAAGCAAAAAACTTCTGTGACCTTGGGCCGGAGACGCAATGCCGCCAAAACCCATGACCCAAGGGCAATAAAGTGCGCCTTTTTGTTCACAAAAAGTAGTCTTTCCCGTCCCTTGCGGAGATCCTGAATGCGCTTTGGCGCCTGGCTAGAAGCCGAGCAGGGCCGCTTTGTCCTCGTACTGCCGGTCGCGTTCGGCATCGGAATTCTCGCCTATTTCGCGCTCCCCGCAGAGCCAGCCCCATGCTGCGGGTGGCTTGCCGTGGGCCTGGCGGGTGCGGGTCTTTTGGTGACCTGGCGCTGGCCCTATGGGCGGTTTGGTCTGGCCATCCTGCTGTTTGCCAGCCTCGGCTTTGCCCGCGCCGGTTTGCGGACCGCCGAGGCGCCGCCGTTGATGTCGGTGCCGCAGGGCGCGGTAGAACTGGCGGGGACGGTGGCGCGCATCGAGCCCCTGGCGGATGGCCGGCGGATCCTGCTCGCAGCACCGCGGGTCGGCGACGGGCCGGTGCTGGCGCGCGATGTCCGGCTGCGCCTGCGCGCCGACGATACGCGCGCACTGCAGGCGGGGGTGGGGATCCAAACCTACGCGCTGCTGTTCCCGCCCGGGCGCCCGGCGTATCCGGGCGCCTTCGATCCCGGGCGGCAGGATTTCTTCAGTGGTGTCGGCGCGGATGGCCTGGCGCTGGAGCCGGTGCGGGTGGTTGGGGCCGCCGGGCCGAATGTTCTGGCGGCGGATCTGCAGAACCTGCGCGCCGGCATCGCCCAGCGCGTGATGGCGGTGCTGCCGGTCGACACCGGGTCGGTCGCGGTGACGCTGCTGACCGGCGACGAGCAGGCGATTCCCCCGCCCGAGCGGCAAAATTTCATTGCCGCCGGGCTCGCGCATATCCTCGCGGTGGCGGGTCTGCACGTCGGCATCGTCATGGGGCTCGCGTTTTTCACGACGCGGTTTTTGCTGACCAGGCGGGAGCGCTGGGCCTTGCTCCTACCGGCCAAGGCGATCGCCGCTGGGGCGGCCCTGGCCGCGGGCGTGGGCTATGCGGTGCTGACAGGCGCGCATCTGCCGATCCTGCGCAGCCTCGCGATGGCGAGTCTCGCCACCATCGGCATCATCGCCGGGCGCCGCGCGCTCTCGCTGCGCGGGCTCGCTCTGGCCGCCTTGGTGATCCTGCTGATGACCCCGGAAGCAATTGTTGGGGTGAGTTTCCAGATGAGCTTTTCAGCCGTGCTGGCGCTGATTGCGGGGTTTGCCGCGCTGCGGGGCCCGCTCGCACGGCTGCACGCGGCGCCGACGCTGATGGGCCGGATCGGCGGGCATGTGGTGGCGCTTGCCCTGACCAGCCTGTTGGCGGGCGGCGCCTCGACGCCGTTCGCGGCGTACCAGTTCCAGCAGGTCCAGCCATACTGGATACCGGCCAATCTGCTAGCGGTGCCGCTCACCGCGTTCTGGATCATGCCGCTCGGGCTCATCGCACTCGCCCTGATGCCGCTGCATCTGGCCGCGATCGCCCTGATGCCGATGGGTTGGGGGATCGGCGCGATCGTCTGGGCAACGCGCGTGATTGCCGCCTGGCCGGGGGCGATGCTGCGGATCAGGCCGATGCCGGATGCCGCCATATTGCTGATGGCGGCGGGGCTGATCTGGCTGTGCATCTGGCGCTCGCGGGTGCGGCGCGCCGGGCTGGCTTTGGTGCTGGCGGGCCTGCTGGTCGCCTTGCTGGCCCGGCCGCCGGACGCACTGGTCGGCGCCGATGCCCGGCTGATCGCCATCGATGATGGTCCGCGTGTCTGGGTGATCGCGAAAATCAGCCCGTCGGCCTATACGCTGGCGCCGCTGGAATCGCTATGGGCCGGCGATGCGCTGGTGCGCGCCGCCTGTTCGGCGGCGGTCTGCGACATTGGCCGCATCCGGCTGGCCGCCGCACATCAGGCGGATTGCGGCACGGCGGCACTGATGATCGATACGGCGGTTTTGCGCGGCGCGTGCCCGCAGACACCGACGATCGACCGGGTTTTTGTATACCAGAATGGCGCCACCCTGGCCTGGATAAACGGCGGCCATGCCCGGCTTCTCACCAACCGCGCCGCGCAAGGGGCGCGGCCGTGGGTGGCGGCGTATCCGCCAGCGCCTTGACGTCATATCGATTTGTTAATAATTATCCCGGCCATGAGTCTCGCTCTGCCGAGCCCGCCGCTTACCCTCCCGCCCAGCCTCGCGGATCAGCTTTGGGCGCTGCGCCGGCGCTGGCGTCTGGTCGCGCTGTGCGCCCTCCTGGTCCCGATGCTCACCATCGCGGTGCTGATGCACCAGCCGGTCGTGTATACCGCGAGCGGCATTCTGTTTTACGACCCGGAGGGTGCCGCGGTGCCGGGCGATAGCGCCAATGCGCCGGTGGACGCCGTGAACGAGGACGCGCTTACCGCCAGCCAGAGCGAACTGATCGCAAGCCTGCCGGCGGCGGCGGCGCTGAGCGCGCAGCTCAAGCTCGGCGAGCGCGTGGAATTCGCGGGCGCGGCGCGGCTCTGGCCCTTGCGGCCAAAGCCCACACCCGCACCTGGGGACATCGCCGAGGCGGTGCGGCGCGCCATCGGCGTCGCGGTGCTGCCGGGATCGCGCATCCTGCAGGTGTCCTTCACCAGCACCGACCCGGTGATTGCCGCCGCCGCCGCCAATGCGGCGATGGCGCTGTATGTCGCGCATGAGCGCGAGGCCGCCTTCGCCGACCTCACGGCGGCGCAAACCTGGCTCGAAGCGCATGCAGTGCAGGCGCAGACCGCGCTGGATGCGACCGAACTGCAGATCGTCGCGGCCCGTGCGGCGGCCGGGGTGGTACAGGGCGCGCAGGCCAGCTTGTCGGATGAGACCATCAGCCGCCTGTCGGCCTCGCTGATCGAGGCGCAGGCCCTGCTCGCGATGAACCAGGCGCGCCTCGCCGCCGCGGGGCCGGGCGATGCAGCCGCCGCCAATGCGGCGATTGCGCCGAACCTCCTGCCGCTGCGCAAGGAGCAGGCGGACCTCGCCGCGCAGGTGCGTTCGCTCGCAACGCAATACGGGCCGGATTATCCCGATCTGCGCACCGCGCGCACGCAGCAGGCGGCAATCACGGCTGAAATCGACGACGAGACGGGGCGCGAGCTCGACGCGGCGCAGGCCGAGGTGGCGGCGGGGCGGGCGGAGGTGGCCACGCTGCAAGGCGCGCTGGCCGGCGCGCGGCGGGAATCCGAGGCCGAGGATGCGGAGAGCGCGCCGATCCGCGCGCTTGAGCAGCAAGCCGACGCCAGCCGGACGATGTTGCGGGCGATGACGCTGCAGGCGCAGGCTTTGGCGCAGGATGCCTCGCTGACGCGCCCGGATGCGCGCATATTATCGGCCGCCGCGGTGCCTGTATCGCCAAGCTCGCCCGGGCGGCTGGTCATCCTCGCCGCCGCCGTGGGGCTTGGGCTTGCCGCCGGGATATTGCTGGCGGCGCTAGCGCAGGCGCTCGACACTTCGTTTCGCTGCGGCGCGGATATACGAAGCGGCCTCAACCTCGGCTGCCTCGCGCTGCTGCCGGAGGTGAGGTCACCACGGATGGCGGCGTTGGCGGCACCGTTCTCCGTGTTCGCTGAGCAGCTGCGGGGCCTGCGCACGGGGCTTGGCCTCGGGCGCGGCGCTTGCGAGATCGTCGCCGTTACCGCGGCCCGGCCGGCCGAGGGCAAAACCACGCTGACCATCGCCCTCGCCCGCACGCTCGCCGCCGCCGGCCTGCGGGTGCTGGCGATCGACGGGGATATCCGGCAGCCAGGTTTCGAGCCGGCTTTCGGGCTCGGCGGCGCGCCCGGGTTGACCGACCATCTGGCCGGGCTTGCCCGCCTGGAGTCGATCCTGTTTCGCGATCCGCAGAGCGAGCTCATGCTGATGCCGGCCGGCACGCAGGCGCAGGCGGCGCTTTCGCTGTTTCTCTCAGGTGCCTTGCCCGCCTGTCTCGCTGCCCTTCGGCCGCAATTTGACGTCATTCTGCTGGACGTGCCGCCCGCTTTCGCGCTGGCTGAGGGGCGGGTGCTGGCGAGCGTTGCCGACCGGGCGCTGCTGTGCGTCCGCTGGGGCAAAACGCCGCGCCGGGTCGTGCTCGGGGCGATCACGTTGCTGCGGGAGGCGGGGGTGGTGATCGCGGGGGTGGCGCTGACGAGGGTGGACGCGCGGGTGCATGGACGGTCAGGGCATGCGGATGCGGAGATGTATCAGCCGCGATATGGGGGATATTTTCAGATGAAAGAGCAGAAGGAAGCACTGCTTTTTGTGAACAAAAAATTCTCGCGCGGACGCCGATAGCAAAAGCCTTTGCTAATCATGGGTCGTGGGCTTCGAAGGCCCTATGCCCAAGGCCCGGCGGCGCAGAAGTTTTTTGCTTCTTTTTTTCGAAAAAGAAGCGCTTCCTTCGCTTACCCTTCCTTCCTGTCTCTCCCCGCCAGCAGCACGACATAAACCCGCAGGAACGGCAGCTTTATGCGTCGCCGCCAGTCAAGCGCGTGGCTGTGGCGGTAGCGCATGGCGAAGTGCAATTCCACGGCGGCCAATTGTTCGCGGGTGAAGCTCGCCGCGAGGTCGGCCGGCAGGCGGGCGAGAAAGCGGCCGATGGGGTGTTCGGGCGCGGCGGCGCCAAGGGTGGTCAGGCGCGCGTTTGCAACGGGCGGTGCCATAACGGTTGCGCCGCACGCGCCTCAATCGGTCAGCCGGTCCAGCAGCGGCGCATGCCGGAGCGCGTAGCGTTTCAGCAGCACCGGGCCGGCGAGGCCGGTTGCCATCAACACCATGGCGAAGGGCAGGAAGTTCGCGCCGTCCCAGCCCCAGACATGCAGCAGGAGCCCCTTGGCGAGCCCGATGAACCACGTGTTGACCAGATAGATCATGAAACTGTACCGCCCCAGCCAGAGAACAAAACGTGGCCATGATGCAGGGGAATATCTTAACAAACCATGTAAGGCGGGCATCGAGAGGGTGCCTGCCACGAGCAGCACGGCGTGCGGCGGCCAGGCCGCGCCGCGCCAGGCGATGCCAGCGAGCAAGGCCGCGAACAGCGCCAGCAGCCAGCCCCAATGCCGGTCGACGATACGCTCCCACCGTGCGCCGGCAAGGCCGGCCGCACCGCCGAGGGCAAAGAAAATCGCGTATGTGCCGAGACGGTCCGCATAGCAGAGCGCCGGGAGTTTGACCGCGAATAACAGCAACGCGAGCGCCAGTAGCGGGACTATGCGCGATGCCCGGCCGTCCAGAAACGCCATCGCGCCGAGGCTGACAGTGAACAGGACGAAGAGATACCACACCGAGAGGGCAGGGCTCGCTGCGGTGTGCCAGAGCAGGCCGTCCAGCCCCGCGCGCCAGTTGGCCGGCGGGTGGTCGACATACATGACGTGTTCGGCCGCGAGCTTGCCAGCAAGCGTGAGGCCACCGAAGGCCGCGAAGGGGATCAGCAGCCGTTTCGCCCGCGCGCGCAGCACGCGCCACCAGGCCGAGCGGGGGCTCAGCAGCAGTCCCGAATAGGCCGCCACCAGGCCGCTCAGGTACAGGAAGAATGGCATGTGGAAGGCATAGATCGCGCGACGCAGCGGCTCGTACCAGGTCACGCCCGCGGGGTCCACGCGCGCCACCAGATGGCCGAACACGACCAGCAGGATGACAAGACCCTTGCCGAGATCGAGCTCGATGCGGCGTATGGAAAGATTCGGTGGCACGGCGCCAGGTAAACATATTCGTTACGAAAAAATAATGATAATCATCAGCGGTGGTCAGTAAGATTAAGGGAGGCTGCCTGTTTGTTCTCGCGATCGCAGGGGCGAGCCTCGCGTGTGGCGCTGGCGCGCAGGAGCTGGATGAGCTGCTGCCCGTGCCGGGCTACGGCACGCCGTTCGCCGTGAGCGCGCCGCATCCGCCGCGGCCGGAGGCGGCGGGGTTGCGCTTCGGCGACGCCACCCTCGCACCAGCACTGGCGCTTGGCGCCGGGTATGACAGCGCGCCGGACGGGGCAGCGGGGTCGCCGCTGCTCAGCGCTCAGCCAAGCCTGCTGATCACGGACCCATTGATCGGCTTTAGCGCCTATGCCGCCGCGAATGCGACGCGCTATCCCGCCGACACGGCGCAGGACAACCAGGGCACCGCAATCGGGCTCGGCGAGGCCGCGGACCTGCCGATGCAAAAAATCGTGCTGGCCGCCGGCTACATCACCGCCGAGGAGACCGGCTTTGCCATCGACACGACGGCCATCACCACGCCGATTGCCTACAGCTTACGCAATGTGCGGGTGAGCGACGAGGTGATCGACGGCGACCTGACGGTCACGGCGGCCTTCGCCGCAACATGGACGCGCATCCCCGCGCTTGCCGCCGAAAACCGGGAGGATACCCGCGAGGACCTGACCGTGGGTCTGCAGCCGGGTGGGCCGGTGAGATACCTGGTCAGGCTGCACGCTACGCAATCGGTGTACCGCGCGCCGCCGCTGAATGCCGCGACCACGGGCATTCTCGCCGGTTTTTCCGACAGCGAGACGGGGTTGTGGACGCTCTCGGCGCTGGGCGGGCTCGCGCGCCGTGGCGGCGTGCAGAGCCGCGCGATTACCGCGCCCGTGCTGGAAGCGGCGCTGGACTGGCGGCCGGCGGCGCTCGACCCGGTGCGGCTGACGCTGGTGCGGGAAATCGACGACCCCGACCAGATCGAGGCCGCCCCCTACACGCTGACGCAGGCGAGGCTCACCGCGCAGGCGCCGGTGTTCACCGATACGACCCTCAGTTTCACCGGCAGCATCGCGCACGCGGCGTTTCTCGGCAGCGCGCTGCAGGAGACGCTCGCGGGCGTGGGATGCGGCGCTGTGTGGCAGGCCGGCCCCGCCTGGGCGCTGACGGGCACCTATGGTTTCAACGATCGGCAGGCGAACGCCCTGCGCGCCGCCAATGAGCAGGTGTTTACGCTGGGGCTCGCATGGACGCCCTGAACCCGCCGCGCCGGTGGCTGCTCGGCCTCGCCTTCGACAACCTGACGCTTGGCGAAACGGTGGAGGCGATCGCGATGCGGCCCCGCCACGCGCGTTTTGCCTATGTGGTGACGCCTAATGCCGACCATCTGCAGCGGCTGAAAGCCATTCCCGCGTTGCGTCTGGTGTACGATACCGCCTGGCTGTGCCTCCTCGATTCCCAACTGGTGTCGCTCTGCGCCGCAACGCTCGGCCTGCAGCCGCCGCTGGTGGTGACGGGCGCTGATCTCACGCAGGCGTTGCTCGATGCGGCGGCGGGGCAGACGGTTGCTGTGGTCGGCTTAAAAGCGGCGTCGTTCAGGGCGCTGGCGGCGCGCTACCCGGCGATCATCTTTGTCCATCACGAGGCGCCGATGGGCCTGCTGCGCGACCGGGCGGCGTTTGCCGCGGCGCGCGATTTTGTCTGCGCCGCGCCGTACCCGTTGACCCTGCTGGCGCTAGGATCGCCGCTGCAGGAAATGCTGGCCTACGCGATTTTCCGCGCGGGTTCTGCCACCGGCGTGGGCCTGTGCGTCGGCGCCGCACCCGAATTCTGTGCCGGCACGGCAAGGCGGGCGCCGGTGTGGATGCGCAGGCGAGGGCTGGAATGGCTGCACCGGCTGGCGCGTGATCCGCGGCGCCTGGCAAGGCGGTATCTGTGGGAAGATCCCGGTATCCTGGTAAGGTTAGCGAGGGAAGCGCTTGATTTGTGATCTCCGCGGGCCGCCGATCATGGGCGTCCAAAAACACCGGCGCCCATGACCCAGCGTAGCCGAAGTTTTTTTCCTACGCCGCCCGCGGAGGGTTTTCTGTAAAAAAGCAGAGCTTGTTTACGTCAAGCCGCCGTTGCGCCCGCGAAATCCCAGAAATTCGCCCGGGGCGATGTGCGGGCGATGAAAGCCCGCAGCATGGGGTGTTGCCATCCTTCCGGCCCGATCAACGCGCCCACGGGTGCGAAAAATTCGTGGGCGTGCGGCACCTGGCAGGCGGAGAAACATTCATAGTGGCGCGGGCGCAGCGTGTACATCACGCGGACGTCGCGCACCGGCAAGGTGAGCGGCGCCTGCGGTTCGTTGCGCAAGAGGCCTGTGTAGCACCATCGGCTCATGTCGTTGGTGGGCGAGACGGCGCCGAGCAGCCAGTCGATCGGGCAGACCGCGAGCAGCGAGTGCATGGAGGGCGAAAAGCGCGAGCGTTTGTCGAGCAGGTTCTGGAAGGAGCCGCATGCCTCGATGGCGAAGATATCGACGAATGGGTCCTTCTCGGTGCCGCCGAAGCATAGCCAGAGGCCGTCCGGCACGGTTTTGAGGTGATTCGAGCCAGGCATTTTGAGATAAGGCTGGCTGAGTTCGTTGAAACTGCCCGGGCGGGCGCGCAGCCAGGCGCCGCGCGCGCCCATATCGTTATCGGCGAGGCCAGGCGGGTGTTGCGGCCAGGAGCGCAGTTTCTGGCGGACGAGTTGGTCGATTGTAATCACGGCAGCCATCGCGAATTCCCCGTTTCAGGTTAAAAATACAACTTTAACTAGAGTCACCACGGAAGGCACTGTTTGCGCAACAGGTTTTTTGGCCTTTGTTTTGTTGATTCAGCGCGTTAAGAGCGAATGCTGCCAAAAATTTCAAATACGCTAGGTCGATAACAGCTTGATTCTATGAAATTGCGGTTGCAAACCGGCTTATCGGGGCGCCGTTCTTTTTTCGGCTGTTTAAAAACGGCTGATAAATATATGAAATCGCTTATCTTTGTGATTTTCGGCTTGTGGAGCCGACGTCACATCGGCAAAATCGCAACACTCACGACAAATTGTTATTTTAACGTAACGAATCGGGTGCTGCGGGCTTTGCTGGCGGGCGTCTATCCGTCCGATGTTGCAGGATTGCCCAAAGCCGGTCATGCAGCGACGGGATATAAGCGGGGGAGGTTTGTTTTGGCGTCAACCTGCGCAGGCGCTGCGCTGGCAAGGCCGCGAGTGCCGATGGCGCCGTATGGCAGCCCGCACAGTTTGTCTCTTTCAGCCATCGCCCCGATCGGGCAACAACACTCCGTTTTTGTCAGTTATCTTGACGTGTTGCGGACCCTGACCGGCATCCGGCCGGCGGTTGCGCGCATGCCGGTTTTTGAAGGCGCCGAAACGGCGCCTTGCAGAGGAGAGGTATAAGTGTCTTTTGCTCCTGGGCTGCGTCTTCGTCTGCTGGCCGGCTGCGCCGTCCTCATCGGCCTGTCCGGCTGCGAAATGGGACCGAACTTTGTCGCACCGCGGCCGGCAGCACCGCCGGCTTATCTCAGCGACGCGCCGGCGCATCAGGGCGCGCCCTATGTGTCCGGCGACGCTGTCGACCCGCAATGGTGGCAGTCGTTCAACGACCCTGAACTGACGGCGCTGGAAAATCTTGCGGTCTCGCAGAATCTCGACCTGCAGATCGCAACGCAGCGTCTGCTCGAAGCCGAGGCACAGGCGCAGATCGAAGGTGCGGTGCTTTATCCATCGCTAGGGGCCGCCGCCTCCTACACGCGGGAAGGGCCGAGCAAGGAGGGTATTTTCGCCGCCTTCGGCAGTGCCGAGACCGCCAGCACGACGGCGTCCTCCGTCGCCAGCGGTGCGGCGGGCGCGTCCGGCGGCGGCGCCTTTTCGGGTGCGACAATCGCGCCGCTCGATCTCTACCAATACGGCCTGCAGGCGCAGTACGACCTCGACCTGTGGGGCAAGAACCGCCGCGCCGTCGAGGCCGCGGTCGCCGCCGCCGCCGCCTCGCAAGAGGCCCGCCGGGCAGCACTGCTCAATGTCGAGGCGCAGGTTGCGAGCCATTATATCGACCTGCGCGGGACCGAAACCGTGCTCGGCATCACCCAGCAGAACCTGCACTACGCGCAGCAGCTGGTGAACCTGACCGTCGAGCGCCAGCAGGCCGGCCTCACCACCTCGCTTGACGTCGCCAACGCGCGCGCGACCCAGGCCGAGATCGAGTCGCAGATCCCGACGCTGATCGCGAGCCGTGACGCGCAGATCGACCAGATCGGCATGCTGCTGGGTGAAACGCCGGATACGATGCCAGGCGACCTCGTCACCCCGGCGCCCGTACCGCTGACGCCGCCGACCGTGCCCGTCGGCCTGCCGTCCGACCTGCTGAACCGCCGCCCGGACGTGCGCGAGGCGTCCGACACGCTGCATCAGGCGACTGCCGAGATCGGCAACGCGCAGGCGCAGTTCTATCCCGACATCACGCTCTCGGGCTCGGCCTCCCTGCAGGCGCTGCAGTTCAAGAACCTCAATGAGCTCGCGGCCATCACCTACGCCGCCGGGCCGAACATCACGCTGCCGATTTTCGAGGGCGGACAGCTGCGCGGGCAGCTCAAACTGCGCGAGGCGCAACAGAGCGAAGCCGCGATCAACTACGCGAAAACGGTGCTGACCGCGTTCTACCAGGTCGATACCGCCCTGGTGGCCTACGCCCAGGAACACGCGACGCTGCAGGCGCTGACCGTCGACGTCCAGCAGAGCCAGATCGCGCTGAACCTCGCCGAGGACCAGTACCGCCAGGGTCTGGCCGACTACCTGACGGTGCTCGACGCGCAGCAGAGTTTTTTGAACGCCCAGCAGACACAGGCCGAATCGGTCGAGCGGGTGAGCACCGACCTCGTCACTTTATACCAGGCATTGGGTGGCGGCTGGGAAGCGACCTATCCGATTAGGTAAGAAGCAAAAAAACTTTGCGCCTGGGTGCCGGGGACACCACCAGATCCCACGGCCCAAGGTCGCAAAGTCCTTTTGCTACTTTTGTTCACAAAAAATCGCGCTTACTTCATCGCTATCTGCAGATTGCTATCAATCTTATCCAAGAAATCCTGGGTATTCAGCCACGGCGCGTCCTTCGCGATCAGCAGCGCCAGGTCCTTCGTCATGAAGCCGGACTCCACCGTCTCTACGCACACCCGCTCCAGCGTCTCGGCGAACGCCGTTACGTCCGGGGTATCGTCGAACTTGCCGCGGTAGATCAGACCCCGCGTCCACGCGAAAATCGATGCGATCGGGTTGGTCGAGGTTGGCTTGCCCTTCTGGTGGTCGCGGTAGTGGCGCGTGACCGTGCCGTGCGCCGCCTCGGATTCGACCGTATTGCCGTCCGGGCTCAGCAGCACCGAAGTCATCAGCCCGAGCGAGCCGAAGCCCTGCGCCACGATGTCGGACTCGACGTCGCCGTCGTAGTTCTTGCAGGCCCACACATAGCCGCCGTTCCACTTCAGGGCGGATGCGACCATGTCATCGATCAAGCGGTGCTCGTAGGTCAGCCCGGCCGCTTCGTACTGGTCCTTGAACTCCGCGTCGAAAATCGCCTGGAACGCGTCCTTGAACATGCCGTCATAGGCTTTCAGGATCGTGTTCTTGGTCGACAGATACACGGGGAATTTGCGCAGCAGGCCATAGTTGAAGCTGGCGCGGGCAAAACCCTCGATCGAGGCCAGGGTGTTGTGCATGCCGAGCGTGACACCCGCGCCCTTGAAATCATGCACATCCAGCGTCACCGGCGCGCCGCCCCCGGTCGGGATGTAGCTGATCTGCACCTTACCCGGGCCGGGCACCTTCATCTCAACCGCCCGGTAGATGTCGCCGTAAGCATGACGGCCGATGACGATCGGCTCGGACCAGTGCGGCACCAGGCGCGGCACGTTCTTGCAGATGATCGGCTCACGGAAAATCGTGCCGTCCAGCACGTTGCGGATGGTCCCGTTCGGGCTGCGCCACATTTTTTTGAGGTTGAATTCCTTCACCCGCGCCTCATCGGGGGTGATCGTCGCGCATTTCACGCCCACACCGTACTGCTTGGTCGCGTGCGCGGCATCCAGGGTCACCTGGTCGTCGGTCTGGTCGCGATACTCGATGCCGAGGTCATAATATTTGAGGTCGATGTCGAGATAGGGGAGGATCAGCTTCTCCTTGATGAACCCCCAGATGATGCGGGTCATCTCGTCGCCGTCCATCTCCACGACAGGCGTTTTTACCTTGATCTTTGCCATCGCTACCGCTCCTTTTGCTGCGGGTCTCTCTATCACCCTCAGAGGTCCAGACAACCCTGCCGGTCGCGGCCCGACGCGCATGGACGGGTTGCGCAAGGCGGGATAGGGAGGTGATCGATCGATTAAGGGAGTAGGCAGATGAGCGGGCGGGGCGGCTTGAAAATTGACTGGGCAACCGATTGGGACCGCGATGCAGCGCTCACCACCGCGAAACTGCTGCTCGAAATCAAGGCCGTCAACTTCCGCCCCGAAGAGCCCTACACGCTGACCTCGGGCTGGAAATCCCCCGTGTATATCGACTGCCGGAAAATCATCTACTTCCCGCGCGCCAGAGCGAAAATCTGCGACCTCGCGGTTGAGAAAATCTCCCGGCATATCGGCTACGAAACCATCCAGGCCGTCGCCGGCGGAGAGACCGCCGGCATCCCCTTTGCCGCCTGGATCGCCGAACGCATGGCCGCCCCCATGGCCTACGTGCGCAAACAACCCAAAGGCTTCGGCCGCAACGCGCTGATCGAAGGCGACGTGCCCGAGGGCCTCAATACCCTCCTGGTCGAAGACCTCACCACCGATGGCGGCTCCAAAATCCAGTTCGCCAAATCGCTGCGCGAGGCCGGCGCCATCTGCAACCACACCTTCGTCGTGTTCTTCTACGGCGTGTTCCCCGGCAGCTTCGAAACCCTCGCCAGCATGAACATAGCCCTGCACCACCTCTGCACCTGGTGGGACGTGCTGGAAGCCGCCAAAAGCCAGCCATACTTCTCCGACGCCGCGCTGGCCGGCGTCCGCAAGTTCCTCGAAAATCCCATGGCCTGGTCCGCCGCACACGGCGGCGTCGCCACCGCCGAAGAAGCAGCGGCGAGAAAGGCGAGCAAGTAGGTACTGTTTTTGCGGGGGTTTTTAGCAAGTAAGGCCAGGGGGCGCTGCCCCCTGGACCCCCGCGAAGGGCTCAGCCCTTCGAGACCCTGGACTTAAGGTTTTAGGGAGGCGCTCGCCGCACGGCGTTGGAACGGCTAGATCGGCGAGCGCCTCCCTAAAACCTTATTCCTGGATTCCAAAGGCTAGCCTTTGGCGGGGTTCCAAGGGGCAGCGCCCCTTGGCCTTACTTACTTAGTAACCCCCGCAAAAGTAGCGCTGACTTCCTCGGCACTTGATCGCGAGCAGTCGATTGTGCTGGCATGGTGCATGGATTTGATCACGTCGTTGCGAGCGGCTTGCGGCGAGGGGGCTGTGCTCACGGCTGAGGCCGATCGGGCTGGCTTTGAGACGGACTGGCGTCGGCTGGTTTCGTATCCGGCGCTGTGCGTGGCGCAGCCTGGCAGCACTGAGGAGGTTGCCGAGGTTACCAGGCTTTGTGCGGCGGCGGGGGCTCGGATTGTGCCGCAGGGGGGTAATACGGGGTTGGTGGCGGGCGGCGTACCGGCCGAGGGCGGCAACCAGGTGATTGTCAGTCTCGCGCGGATGCGGCGGATCCGGGACATTGATATTGCGGGCGACAGCCTGGTAGCGGAGGCGGGGGTGACGTTGCAGGCGGTGCAGGATGCCGCGGCGGCGGCGGGCCGGCTGTTTCCCGTCAGTCTTGGCGCCGAGGGTACGGCGCAGATTGGCGGGTTGATTTCAACGAATGCCGGCGGCACGCAGGTGCTCAGCTATGGGTCGATGAGGGCGCAGGTGCTGGGGCTTGAGGTCGTGCTGGCGGATGGCCGGGTCTGGCATGGCTTGCGGGCGCTGCGCAAGGACAATACCGGCTTTGACCTGAAGCAGATTTTTATCGGCGCGGAGGGGCTGCTCGGCATCATCACGGCGGCGACGCTCAGGCTGCAGCCAGCGGTGACGGCGAGGGCGACGGCGCTCATCGGCGCCGATACGGTGGCTGCTGCCATGGAGATTTTCACGACGCTGCGCGCCGCCGCGGGGGCCGGGCTGACGTTATGCGAGTTCATGAGCCGGGAGGCGATGGAACTTGGCGCTGCGCACGCGACTGGTGGGAACCTGCCGTTCGAAGCGGCGGTTTATGTGCTGGCGGAGGTGTCCGCGCATAGTACCGAGCCGCGCGTCGGCGAGATGCTGGAGGCGGCACTCGCCGATTTAATTGAGTATGGGCCGGCGCGGGATGTGGTCATTACGCAATCCGAGCGCGAGCGGATCAAACTGCTGCACATGCGCGAGGGCGCGCCGGAGGAGGAGCAGGCGCAGGGTGGGGCGGTGAAGCATGACATCGCCGTCCCGCTTGGGCGGCTGCCCGAGATGGTCGCTGCGGTCGAGGCGCTGGTGCGCGAGAAATACCCCGATTGCCGGTTGAACATTTTTGGTCATCTGGGAGACGGCAATCTGCATGTGAACGTGCGGCCGCCGGCGGGGGGGACACTCGCCGATCTTGCCGGCAGGAAGACCGTGATCACCGCGGATATCGAGGCGGCGGCAGTGGCGCTGGGGGGCAGTTTTTCGGCCGAACATGGGATCGGGCAGTTGCGGCGCGCGGGGATGCGCGCGCATAAAAGCGATGTCGAGCTCGACCTGATGCTCCGCGTGAAGGACGCACTCGACCCTGACGGGCGCTTTAATCCTGGGAAATTGCTGCCGTGAACGGTCGCCCGCCTGTGTTGGAGGATTTCCCGGACCGCACCTTCGATAAGCTGCGCTATGGGGACACGGACCGGCAGGGCCACATTAATAACGCTGTGTTTGCGACGTTGTACGAGACCGGGCGTGTTGGCATACTCGATGCCGCGGGGCGCGGGCCAGACCTCAGTTTTGTCATTGCCCGCATCACTATCGACTACCGCGCCGAGATGTTCTGGCCCGGCAATGTCGACATCGGCACGGGCATCCGCTCACTCGGCCGCAGTTCGGTTACGATGTGGCAGGCATTGTTCCAGAACGGCAAATGCGTCTCCACGGCGGAGAGCGTGGTGGTGCAGGTGGATCGTGCCACGCGGCGCGGGACGGCGTTGGATGAGGCGACGCGGGCGCGTCTGCAGGCGCTGATAATAAAAGGTTAAGCAAGCGCTTCTTTTTTGAAAAAAGCAGCGAAGAACGTCTGTAACTCTGGATCATGGGCGGTGATGTCGCCAGCGCCCATAACCCAAAGTCATAAAGGTTTCGCTACCGCCGGCCGCGAGAGGGCTTTTTGTTCACAAAAAGTGCGGCTGCCTTCCTCTTACTCTTCAACGGGCGCTTCCTCTGCCGCCACCTTGCGCGGCCGGCCGCGCGGACGCGGCGCGCGTGGCGCGGCGGCCTCGGCATCGGCCGCGGGTGGAGCGTCCGGAATAATCGGGATGGCGCGTGGCTCGGCGTGTTGCGGGCTCGCCTCGACGGTATTCGGCATGGCGGGCTGTTCGCCAAAGCCGGGCGGCTCGGCGGTGGCGGCGGCGAGTTCGGCTTCCAGGGCGGAGCTGATATCGATTCGGGCGTCGATCACCGGCTCCGGCCGATAGCGCGGTTCGGAGCGTTCGTTGCGTTCGTTACGCTGAAATTCCGGTTTTGGACGGGGCTCGTAGGGGCGTTGCTCGAAGCGGCGCTCCTGATTGCGGGGCTCGCGGAATTCCCTGGTCTCCTGCGGCCGGCTGTCGCCCTGCGAGTCGTTCTCGCCGTTGGCCTGGTCGCGGCGCTGATACTCGTTGTGGCCATTATTTTGCGGCTGGTAGGGCGCTCGCTCCTGGCCGTTGTTCGGGCCGTTATTGGCGCCGTTCGGTGATTGGGTGGGCTGTCCCTGCGCCTGGTTGATGGCGCTGATGATGCGGAAATAATGTTCGGCGTGCTGGTAATACGCCTCGCCGGTCACGCGGTCGCCATTGCTGGAGGCGTCGCGGGCCAGTTGCTGGTATTTATCATACAGTTGCTGGGCGGTGCCGCGCACGCGCATCTCGGGACCAGAACTGTCAAAAACATGGTTGCGGTTGAGCGGGATGCCGTTCTGCTGGTTGCGGAACCCGCCGCCACCTCCGCCGCCGCCATTCGGGCGGTGGTTGCGGCCGCGCATACGCTTCATATTCATGTGCTCTGGTTTATCCTCGTCAGAATCGGTTCGTCAGATTTGATGCGCGGCGGGGGTGCGCTAGCACCACCAAACCCAAGGCGGCCCCGTACGTGGTCGAGACAGCGGCCAGTCAATCCGCGCGCTCCGTGCTTACCCTTATATGGCCATTCTGCCAAATGTTTATTTGCAACGCTGTAAGACAGCGGCGCGCTCGATGCCGGCCAGATCCCGCCTGGTCTTGCAGGTGAGCCGAGATGACGCGGCGAGGGTGGCGAGCGACGCTGCCTGACCCGCCCCTAATTCAAGCACGGCGGCCCCCTCGGGGGCGAGCAGGTCCGGCAGGCGGGCGATGATCCTTTGGTACGCGGCGAGGCCGTCCGCCCCGCCGTCGAGCGCCCGGCCGGGCTCGTAGCGGGCCACTTCGGGCATCAGCCGTGGGATCTCCGCACCGCTTATGTAGGGCGGATTGCTGAGGATCAGGTCGAAACTGCCCGACAAGGCGTCAGCCCAGTCGCCCGCCAGGAACATGGCGCGGTCATCCAACCCCAGCGCCGCCGCGTTGCGCGCCGCCAGTGCCGCGGCCTCGGGGGCGAGGTCTACGCCCATACCCAAGGCGCCCTGCCGGTTGTGCAGAACCGCGAGCAGCAGGCAGCCGGTGCCGGTGCCGAGATCCAGCACGCGCGCGGGAGCGGGGAGGGCGAGGGCCGCCTCCACGATCGTCTCGCTATCCGGGCGCGGGATCAGGGTTGCGGGCGAGACCTCGAACATCAGGCCAAAAAACTCCCGCCGGCCGGTGATATAGGCGAGCGGCTCGCGCGCCTCGCGCCTTCCGACCATTGTCTCAAAGCGCGCGGGGTCAACGTCATCCAGCGCGAGCAGCCCGGCGGCATCCACGCCGAGTGCCGCCGCGAGCAAAATGCGCGCTTCACGCCGCGCATCCTCGATCCCCGCCGCCACCAGTCGCGCCGCCACCAGCGCCACCGCATCCCGGACCGGGATCACGTATCGGCAGCGAGGCGGGAGGCCTGATCCTCGGCGATCAGCGCGTCGATGATGTCATCCATTTCGCCCAGCATCACACGGTCGATCTTGTGCAGCGTGAGGTTGATGCGGTGGTCCGTCACCCGCCCTTGGGGAAAATTATAGGTCCGGATGCGCTCGGATCGGTCGCCGGTGCCGACCTGGCTCCTGCGGTCGGCGGCGCGCGTCGCGTGCAGGCTGGAGCGTTGCTGCTCATACAGCCGGGCGCGCAGGATCTTCATCGCCTTCGCGCGGTTTTTATGCTGGCTGCGCTCCTCCTGCATCGCGACGACGATGCCGCTCGGCACATGCGTGATGCGCACGGCACTCTCGGTCTTGTTGACGTGCTGGCCGCCGGCACCCGAGGCGCGGTAGACGTCGATCCGCAGGTCGCTTTCGTTGACCTCGACATCCACCTCTTCGGCCTCCGGCAGTACGGCGACCGTCACGGTCGAGGTGTGGATGCGCCCCTGCGTCTCGGTCGCGGGCACGCGCTGCACACGGTGCACGCCGGATTCGAACTTCAGTTTCGAGAACACCGATTTTCCGGTGATCTCGGCGATGCCCTCCTTCAGGCCGCCAAGCTCGCTCTCGCCATATTCCAGCACCGAGAACTGCCAGCCATGCAGGCCGGCGTATTTCTGGTAGGCCTGAAACAGCTCACCCGCGAACAGCCCCGCTTCATCGCCGCCGGCGGCGGGACGGATTTCAAGGATCGCCGAACGGTCATCCGCCTCGTCCTTCGGCAAAAGTGCGAGTTTGAGCGAAAACTCGAGGTCGGGCAGGCGCTGCTTGAGCGTCTCGAGCTCAGCCTCGGCGAGGCCCTTCATGTCCGGGTCGGCGAGCAGGGTCTCAGCCTCGGCGCGGGCTTTTTCGGCGCTGCGCAATTCCGCGATGCGAGCCTCGATCGGCTCCAGTTCCGCGAGCTCCTTCGAGGCTTTGACGAAGGACTCGCCGTTGAGCTGGCCGGAGAGCATGAAGCGCAGTTCTTCGGCGCGGCTGAGGATGCGGTCCAGTTTATGTTCAAAGATCATGATGGCAGCGCTTCTTTTTTTGAAAAAAGAAGCAAAAAACTTTTGTTAATGGCGGCTCGGGGCGGCGTGTGCGGCGTTAAGCGCGCTGTTAAACTTTGTGGCATCATGGTTTTTGAGTAGAAATGAAGTCTTCCAGACTTGTATCGGTTTGCGAACCGTCTTCCAGGTTTTTGAGTGTCAGTCCGCGCCCATTCACCAGGATAGCTTCTTTGGCATTCATCCGGTTGGCGTATTTCAAGCCGTTCTTGAAGCCGGACTGGAACGAAATTTCGGCTTTTTTTCCGCTCTCTCGCAGCAGGCTCGCGACCTGGACCGCAGAAGTCTGCGAACCCTGATCCTTTTCCGCGATGATGATGATCGAGGCTGACGATGTCGGCGGTGCGCCGACCAGCATCGCGAGGCGCTCGATGCCCGCGGCCCAGCCCACACCCGGCACCTTCGGCCCGCCCATCTGCTCGACCAAGCCATCATAGCGGCCGCCAGCAAGCACAGTGCCCTGCGCGCCGAGTGCCGTGGTGACGAACTCGAACGCCGTGTGATTATAATAGTCCAGGCCGCGGACGATGTTCGGATTTTCATCGAAGCGAACGTTGAAGCTGCCAAGATGATATTTTAGCTCATCGTAAAAAACGCCAGCTTCCGTCGAGCGAAAGGCTGATCCATGCGGCGCGCCTTGGATGATCTCGCGGTCGCCCTCGTCTTTTGAATCCAGAATGCGAAGCGGGTTTTTCTCGAGGCGGATTTTACTGTCGGCCGAAAGCGCGTCGACGTGTTTGCTGAAATATTCCACAAGCGCGGCACGGTATTTGGCGCGGGATTCGGCGTCGCCCAGCGTATTGATTTGCAGGGTGATTTCGTTCGCGACGCCGAGCTCTTTTAAAATCTGCCAGCCGCAAGCGATGACTTCGGCATCCGCAAGTGGCGAGCTCGGGCCGAGAAGCTCGACGCCGATCTGGTGGAACTGCCGGTAGCGCCCCTTTTGCGGGCGCTCATAGCGGAACATCGGCCCCTGATAAAAAACTTTTTGCGGCAAAGTCTGCGTCAGCCCGTTGGTGATCAGGGCGCGGCTGACGCCGGCCGTGCCCTCGGGGCGCAAGGTGATGGAATCGCCGCCGCGATCCTCAAAGCTGTACATCTCCTTGGTGACGACGTCGGACGTCTCCCCAAGAGTTCGCGAAAACACCCTTGTATCCTCGAAAATGGGGGTCTGCCATTCCGAGAATCCGTACAGGGCGGTAATGCGCCGCGCCGTCTCGACGACAAAAGCGTGCCGCGCGGCGTCCTCGCCGATCAAATCGCGCGTGCCACGGACAGGTTGCAACATATTGGCCACAGTTAAAAAACCGATACGAAAAAAATAAAATGGGGGTCCGGGGCCTCAGGCCCCGGCGGTTGCAGGGCGGCGCCCTGCTACTCTGCGGCTTGCTTTTCGAGCGTCTTCTGGTGCTCGAGCTGCGCCGCCTTCGCTTCGACCAGATCAACGATATGCGAGACCATATCCGCGCCGTCGATCGTGTGGTCGGTCTTGCCGGCCGCGTAGATCATGTGCCGGCCGCCACCGCCGCCGGTGAGGCCGAGGTCGGTCATCAGTGCCTCGCCGGGGCCGTTCACGACGCAGCCGATGATCGAGAGGGTGATCGGCGTTTTGATGTGAGCCAGCCGCTCTTCGAGCGTTTCCACGGTCTTGATGACGTTGAAGCCCTGGCGGGCGCAGGAGGGGCAGGAGATGATCCGCACGCCGCGGTGCCGGATGCCGAGCGATTTCAGGATGTCCCAGCCGACCAGGACCTCTTCTTCGGGCTCGGCCGAGAGCGAGACGCGCATGGTATCGCCGATGCCGGCCCAGAGCAGGGAGCCGAGGCCGATCGAGGATTTGACCGTGCCGGCGCGCTTGGAGCCGGCTTCCGTGATGCCGATATGCAGCGGGTGGTCGCACACTTCGGCCAGCTGCTGGTAGGCCGCGACCGCCATGAACACGTCGGACGCCTTCACGCTGATCTTGAACTCGTGGAAATCATGGTCCTGCAGGATTTTGGCGTGCTCCAGCGCGCTCTCGACCAGAGCTTCCGGGTTGGGCTCGCCGTATTTTTCCAGCAGGTGTTTCTCCAGCGAGCCGGCATTCACGCCGATGCGCATGGAGCAGTTATGGTCGCGCGCGGCCTTGATGACCTCGCGGACACGCTCGGGCGAGCCGATATTGCCCGGGTTGATGCGCAGGCAGGCGGCACCGGCTTCGGCAGCCTCGATGCCGCGCTTATAGTGGAAATGAATGTCGGCGACGATCGGCACGTTGACGCGCGGCACGATGTGCTTGAGCGCCGCGGTGCTCTCCTCGTCCGGGCATGACACGCGCACGATGTCCACGCCCGCGGTCTCGGCGCGCAAAATCTGCGCGACCGTGGCATCCACGTCCGTGGTGAGTGTATTGGTCATGGTCTGCACCGTGATGGGCGCGTCGCCGCCGACCTTCACGTTGCCGACGCTGATCTGGCGCGATTTGCGGCGGCTGATCTGCTGGTATTCGCGGTAGTTCATGACAACTCCATCATTTCGTCGCGGTTGCGGACGGTGCGGGCGGTGTCAGCCGATAGCCGTGCAGGACGGTGCCTGTCGAGCCCAGGGGGGCCGAGACTTTGCCGTCGCTTGAAATCTCAGTGCCGCCGGCATTGCCAGCCGTCATCGTCAATCCGGCCTCCTGCGGCACCGGCCACCGGTCCCCCGCATGCAGGACCTTACTGAACACTATGTTGCCGGTCGCGTCACGAACTTCAACCCAGTCATCCGCCGTCGCGACGACGATCTGTCCGGTGGCCGGGGCGGGGGCGGAGGTTTGCGTCGCGCTTGCCGTGGCCGCGGGTGCTGCCGTGGGCGTGGCGGGTTGCGTGCCGGCCGCGGTGCTGGCAGCGGACGGCGCGGCTTTGACGACGGGGGGAGCCGCCGCCGTCGGCGCTGTCGTGAGCGTCGGCGCTGTCGCGGGCGTCGCCGCAGCGACTGTTGCTGTGGTGACCGGTCCGGGAGATGCCGGGGTTTTCACGGGCGCGCGCTCGGGTTTGACCTGAGCGGTCTTCACGGGAGGTGCTGGCGGTTTCGGCGGCAGCGCCAGGGGTGCCAGTTCGGCCGGCACGCTCGGTACCGCATTCGCCAGATTGCGCTCGGGCGCCGTGCTGAAATACCAGAGGCCGTAGCCGATCAGCACCACGAACACGCCGACCAGAACGATGGCGCCGGTCGGCACAGCGCGATCCGGCACCGGGGCCAAAAAGCTCAGCTCGGCCTTGGTCGTCACACCCATGCCCTCGGCCCGGAAGCGCCGCAGGATTTCTTCGGCGTCCAGCCCCAGTATTTGCGCGTATGACCGCACAAAGCCGGTCTGATAGGCAGCACCGGGCAGAGCGGCGAGATCACCGCGCTCGATGGCCTCAAGATAAGGCAGCCGGATGCGTAACGCGGCCGCGACATCGGCAATACGCCATCCGAGCCGCTCACGCACCTCGCGCAGGCCGGCCCCCACCTTGGCGGCGCCCTTTAGCTGATCATATTCCATCATGGCAGTCTCAGCGGCATCGTTTGGCATCTTGAACTGCTTTGTATACTGAGATGACATTTTGCGCTACGGGGTGAGGCTGATCGCGATCCCCGGCGGAAAACAAGACACGATACCAAAATAAAAGCGAATGTTTCGGGAGCGTGCTATGCAAAGTTGTATGAGCGAGACGTTAAGCAAACACTACTTTTTGTGAACAAAAAGCTCTCACCCGGGCGGCGCTAGCAAAAACGTGCAGACTCTCGCCCACGGGCGCTGTCCGCCGAACGCCCATAGCCCAAAGGAGCAAAAGTTTTCTGCTACTTTTTTTCAAAAAAGTGGCGCTTTCTTGCCTTAAACGGGCAAATTATGCTCCCGGGCCCACGCTGCCAGCGGCTCCCGCAGGCTGCCCCCCGCCGCCCCCGCCCGCCGCAATTCGCGCAGCACCGGCCGCAGCGCGTTCAGGTCGGCCGCCACCATCATCGCCTTCACCGGCAAAATCGCATTGCCAGACATCGACAGCGTCGTGGCGCCGATGGCGGCGAAGGCGAGCGCGTCCAGCGGCCGCCCAGCCGCCTCGCCGCAGATGGACACCGGCACCCCCGCCTCGTTGCAAGCGCTGACCAGCCGCTCCAGCATTTCCAGCACCGGCGCGCTCAGCGTGTCGTACCGGTCGGCGAGCTCCGGCGTGCCGCGATCGGCGGCGAACAGGAACTGCATGAGGTCGTTTGTGCCGACAGACACGAAGTCGGCTTCCGCCAGCAGGCCGGGCAGCTGGAACAGCAGGGACGGCACCTCGATCATGGTGCCGGCCTCCAGCTGTTCCGGTGCGGGGCGGATACGCGCGGCCTCGGCCTCCAGCAGGTCGCGCGCGGCGCGGAATTCCTCGACGGTCGCGACCATCGGGAACATGATGCTGAGCGGGCGCCCCTGCGCGCCGAGCAACAGGGCGCGGAGCTGGCGGCGCAGGATCGCCGGCCGGTCCAGCCCGACGCGCAGCGAGCGCCAGCCCATCGCCGGGTTCTCTTCGCCCTGCGCGGCTTCCCCCGGCAGCAATTTATCGGCGCCAAGGTCGAGCGTGCGGAACTGCACGCGCCGCCCGTTCGCGCGGTCCATCACCCGGCCATATTCGGCCGCCTGGCCCGCGACATCCGGTATCCCGCCTGCCGCAAGAGCCGCAATTTCAGTGCGGTACAGGCCGATGCCATCCGCACCCGTGCGCTCGAGCTGGTCGAGCTCCAAAGCGAGGCCGACATTCAGCATCAAGCAAATCGGTGTGCCGTCGAGCGTGACCGCCGGCGTATCCCGGTAATTCGCGAGGGCGGCGGCGCGCACGTTGCGGGCGGCGAGCGCGCGCTCGTAGACCTGCACCACTTCCGGCTCCGGGCGCAGGATCAGGGTCGCCCCTTCCGCGTCCAGCAGCACGTCGTCGCCGGGATGGGCGGCCTCGACGGCGCCGCGATCGACCGCGAGGGCAGGCAGTCCCAGCGCGCGCGCGAGGATCGCGGCGTGGCCCGACGGGCTTGCCTCCTCGATTGCGATGCCGGCGATGCCACGCGCGTGCCAGTCCAGCAGGTCGGCGGGGCCAAGGCGGCGGACCAGCAGCACCACCCCATCGGCGCGCTCAGGCTTGGGCGCCATGCCGCCGAGGGCCACCATCAGCCGCCCGGTCATGTCCTCGATATCGGCGAGGCGTTCGCGCAGATAGGGGTCGGCGATGCGGCGCATCCGCTCGCGCAAGGTGCGCGCCACCTTGTCCACCGCTGTCTCCGCCGTCAGCCCGTCATTGATGGCCTGGCGCACCTGGCCGAGCCAGCCGGAGGATTGCGCGACCATCCGGTAGGCCTCGAGCACGTCGCGCGGCGCGTTGCCGCCGGGCAGGGAGGCGGCGATCAAGCCATCGAGGCTCTTATTCGCGGTCTCCACCGCCTGTTCCAGCCGCTCCATCTCGGCCAGCGGATCATCCGAGAGCAGCCGCGCGATCGGCGCCGCCGCGCCGTAGGCGAGGACGGTGCCGCGCGCGATGCCGGGGGCGAGCACGTGGCCCGCGTAACGGCGGGGCAGGGAGTCCGAAAACCCTTCCTCCGGCAGGTTGGTCGCACCAGCGGCCGACATGATTTCGGCCAGCAGCATCGCCACCGTCGCGACCGATTCCACTTCGACCGGGGCGAACACCCGCGCCTGGCGCGACATCACGCCGATTACGCCCAAGATGCGTCCGGCGCGCTTCACCGGCATCGCCAGCATCGAGGACATCGCGTCCTCGCCGACCTCGGCGCGGTAGGCGAAGCGCGGATGGTTGTGCGCGTCCGCGAGGTTCAGCGGGTCGCCGGAGGCAGCCACCATGCCGACGATGCCCTCGCCCATCCGCAGCCGGGTCGAGCCGACCGCGTTGATGTTTAGGCCGTGCGTGGCGGCGAGTTCCAGCACCTCGCCGGCGCGGGCGACGTAGATGACGCTGGCATCGGCCGGCAGTTCGCGCGCGACCAGGGTCGCGATGTCCGGCAGGCTCGCCGCGTTGGACGCGAGCGCCTCGCGCAGTTTGGTGAAAAGCTGCCTGGTGTCGCCGAATTTCGGCTTACGCCGGCGCTTGATCGTGGCGCTACTGTCTTTGGGCACGCGCCACCAAAGCGGCGAGCGCCTGGGCGTGCAGCTCCGCCAGAATATCGGCCACGCTCTGGACCGAGGTGACCATGCCGACCGACTGGCCGGCCATCACCGAGCCGGTCTCGACGTCGCCGTCGATCACCGCCCGGCGCAGCGCGCCGGCCCAGAAATGTTCGATGGACAGCTGGGCGGCGGTTTTGTCGAGCTCGCCCGCCTGGAATTTCTGCACGACCTCGGCCTGGTGCGCGAGGAACCGCTTGGTGCCCTCGTTGACCAGCCCGCGCACGGGGATGACGGCGAAGCGCTGGTCGAGCTGGATCGAGGGCAGCGCGTCGCGCGCGTTGGCGCGGATGAACGCCTGTTTGAAGTTCTCATGCGCGATGCTCTCGACCGAGGCCGCGAAGCGCGTGCCGAGCTGCGCGCCGGCCGCCCCCATTTCCAGGTAGCCGAGGATCGCCTCGCCACGGCCGAGGCCGCCTGCGACGAATACCGGGATATCACGGATATGCGGCAGGATTTCCTGCGCCAGCACGGTGAGCGACACCGGGCCGATATGGCCGCCGGCCTCCGCACCCTCGATCACCAGCGCGTCCACGCCGGATTTTTGGAGGCGCTTGGCCAGTACAAGGGCGGGCGCGAAGGCGATCAGCCTGGCCCCGCCATCCTTGACGGCGCGCACGGCCGGGCCTGGTGGAATGCCGCCGGCCAGCACGATGTGGCCGACTTTCGCGCGCAGACACACCTGGATCAGCTCATCGAGCTTGGGGTGCATCGTGATCAGGTTCACGCCGAACGGTTTCCGGGTGAGCGCCTGTGTCGCCGCGATCTCGCGCTCCAACAGCTCGGGCGGCATCGCCCCGCAGGCGATCACCCCGAACCCGCCGGCATTGGAGATGGCCGATACGAGGTGTCGCTCGCTGACCCAGCTCATCGCGCCGCCCATGATGGCGGTCTCGGTGCCGAGGAACGCGCACCCGCGGGCCTGCAGGGCGGCAAACTCGGAAGCGGCGCTCGCGTGCAGGGGGTTAAGCATCGAGTTCGTACGCCGTATGCAGGGCCCGGACCGCGAGCTCGGTATATTCCGCCGACACGAGCACGCTGACCTTGATCTCGCTGGTGGAAATGACCTGGATGTTGATGCCGCGCTCGGCGAGGGTGCGGAACATCGTCCCCGCCACGCCGGCATGGCTGCGCATGCCGACACCGACGACCGAGAGCTTGGCGACGTTCTGGTCGGTCATGATCTCGGCATAGCCGATGCCCTGGCGCGCCTGTTCGAGGACCGCCGTCGCGCGCGGCAGATCCGCCTTGCCCACCGTGAACGTCATATCCGTCGTGCCATCTTCCGCCACGTTCTGGACGATCATGTCCACGTTGATATGCGCTTCCGCCAGTGGCACAAATATGGCGGCGGCGATGCCCGGCCGGTCCGGCACGCGCCGCACCGTGATCTTGGCCTCGTCACGCGAATAGGCGATGCCGGCGACAATTTCCTGTTCCAAAGCGTCTTCCTCATCAACAACCATCGTGCCCGGCGCGTCCGAGAAACTGGAGAGCACCTGCACCCGCACGCGCTCCTTCATGGCCAGCTCCACCGACCGGGTCTGCAGCACCTTCGCACCCACCGATGCGAGCTCCAGCATCTCCTCATAGGTGATTTTCGAGAGTTTGCGAGCTTTCGCGACGATCCGCGGGTCGGTGGTGTAGACGCCGTCGACATCCGTGTAGATATCACATCTATCGGCTTTCAGTGCCGCCGCCAAGGCAACCGCCGAGGTGTCAGAACCGCCGCGCCCGAGGGTCGTGATCCGCTGATCCGGGCCAAGGCCCTGAAAACCGGCCACGACGGGGATCTGGCCCTGCGCCATCCGCGCGATCAGGTCCGCCCCCTCGATCCCGTTGATCCGCGCCTTGCCGTGTTGGCCGTCGGTCGTCACGGGGACCTGCCAGCCGGCAAAACTGCGGGCATCCTGCCCGAGCGCCTGCAGCGCGATCGCGAGCAGCCCGGCTGTCACCTGCTCGCCGGTCGCGACCACCGCATCGTACTCGCGCGCATCGAACAGCGGTGAGAGCTTCTGGCACCAGTCGACCAGCTGGTTGGTCGTCCCCGCCATCGCCGAGACGACGACCGCGACCTCGTCGCCCTGGTCGGCCTGCGCCTTCACCCGCGCCGCCACATTGCGGATCCGGTCCAGATCGGCGACCGAGGTGCCGCCAAATTTCATCACGATACGCGCCATTGAGCAAAACCCTTGTGGAGGGCCGGCTCTCTTGTCGAGACCGGACCGGCGCGTCACATACAAGTGGGTGGAGGGTCACGCAATGCAGGCTGTTTCAGTCGATCAGGCCGAGATTGACCGGTTCAACGCGCTGGCGCGCCGCTGGTGGGACAGCAGCGGGCCGATGAAGCCGCTGCACATGATGAATCCGGTCCGGGCGCGCTGGATACTGGAGCGCATAAGGCGGCGTTTCGGCAGCTGCGCCGTGCCGGTGCTGGATGTCGGCTGCGGCGCGGGGCTGCTGTCGGAGGCGCTGGCGCGCGCCGGCGCGCAGGTTCTGGGGCTGGACGCGGGTGCCGAGATCATCGCCGCCGCGGAGGCGCACGCGGCCGGGCAGGGGCTGCCACTCGCCTATCGAGCCGGCACGGCGGAGCAGCTGGTCGAGGAGGGCGCGCAATTCCCGGTGATCACTGCCCTCGAGATCATCGAGCACGTGCCCGAGCCTGTTTCGTTCCTCCGCACGCTCGCCGCACTGCTCGCACCCGGCGGGCTGCTGTTCATCTCGACGCTGAACCGCACGCCGCAATCCTACCTGTTCGCCAAACTCGGCGCCGAATACCTCTTGCGGCTGCTGCCCGTGGGGACGCATGACTGGAAGCGTTTCATCACGCCGGCCGAGCTCGGCGCGCAGTGCCGGGCGGCCGGGCTGCAGCTGACGGACAGCGCGGGGATATCGTTTTCGCCGCTTGGACCGGTGCGGATCACGCGGGATATGAGTGTTAACTACATCGCGGCGGTTGGTAAGGAAGCGCTCCTTTAACCCACCGGAACCAAAAGTTTTTTGCTTCTTTTTTTCAAAAAAGAAGCGCTTCCTTGCCTTGCCTTTCTCCTTCCATGAGGTTTTCCAATGCCTTTTGACCTGACTGAGCGCCTGACCACCTGGCGCCACCACCTCCACGCCCATCCGGAACTCTCGCTCCAGGAATCCGCCACCGCCGCCTATGTGCGCGCGCAGCTCTCCGAGCTCGGCATCGCGCATGAGGGCGGCATCGGCGGCCATGGCGTGGTGGCGACGATCGCGCGGGGGGCGGGCAACCGTTCGGTCGGCCTGCGGGCGGATATGGACGCGCTGCCGATCGAGGAGACCACGGGCGTGCCCTATGCCTCGCGTCATCCGGGCGTGATGCATGCCTGCGGCCATGACGGGCACACGGCGTCCCTGCTGGGGGCGGCCAAGCTGCTGGCGGACGATCCGGACTGGACCGGCACCGTCCATTTCGTGTTTCAGCCGGCCGAGGAGGGGTTTGGCGGCGCGCAGGCGATGCTCGAGGACGGGCTGCTCAGCCGTTTCCCGATGGAGCGGATTTTCGGCTACCACAACTGGCCGGGCCTCGAGACCGGCACGGTGATGCTGCATGACGGGCCGATCATGGCGGCCGCCGCCAATTTCCGGATCACGCTGACGGGAAGCGCTGGCCACGCCGCGATGCCGCATCTCTGCGTGGATCCGGTGCAGGGGGTCGCGCATTTGATCATCGCGCTCAACGCCATCGTCGCCCGCGCGGTGGACCCGCTGGACGCGGCGGTGATTTCCACCTGCATGTTGAAGGCGGGCGAGGCGCAGAACCAGATCCCCGAGACCGCGAGCCTGGGCGGCACCATCCGAGCGCTGACAGGCGAGGCGATGGAGGCGCTGCAGGCCCGCATCCGGGGCGTTGCCTCCCATGTCGCGGCGACGTTCGGGTTGCGCGAAGAGGTGTCAATCAAGGGCTATCTGCCGCCGACGATCAACGATCGCGCGCAGGCGGCGCTGGCCGCCGAGGCCGCGGCTGGCATCGGGCTTGCCGTGCGCCGCGACATGGCGCCGACGATGGGGGCCGAGGATTTTGGCCGGTTTCTGATGGAAATACCGGGCGCGTATGCGTGGATCGGCAATGGGCCATCGGCGGGGCTGCACAATCCGGGCTTTGATTACAACGACGCCATTCTGCCGATTGCGGCGCGTTATCTGGCGGCGACCGCGAAGGCCGCTCTGGGGTGACGGCGTCGGCCGCGCGCTGGGAGCATAAGCTGGCCGGAGGTATGGCGGCGCAGCTGGGCGAGATGCTGTGCTGGGACGGTTTGTGGGCGGCAAGCGCGCGGCCGGCGCGGTTTTGCCCCGTCTCACCCAGGGTTATGCGCACGGAGGCAGAGCGCTTGCGCGCGGCGGTGGCCCATAAGATCGGGCTGGTGCAGGTGAGCGTGCCGCAGCGTCCTCAACCCCTTTGGCTGCGCGCGGGAACGGCGGATGTGGACGAGGCGACCGCCGCGCTCGGATGCCGGCTGGGCGAGGTGCATTTTCTGCACCGGCCGCGGCGGATTTTGGAGTTTGGCGCTGGTGCCGGCTACCGGACCGTGGGGCTCGCCATGGCGCATCCCGATGCGCACATCCTGGCGGTCGAGCCTGATCCCGCTTTCGACCGCGTCGGGCTGCTCAACACGCTGGCCTATCCCAATGTCACCTACGTGAACGCTGCCGGACCGCTGGATGGCCTGTTGCGCGCCAAACATTTCGCCGGCTTTGATACGCTGATCATGAGCGGGGCGAGCTTGCCGTGCCGGCTGCCGCCGGCGGTCAGGCTGATCGCGCTCAAGGACGCTGACGCCGCCCTCACCGAGCCGTTCGCCGGCGCGGAATTCTTGACCCGGAGCGAGGGGGCCTACACGCTTATTTATCGCCGGGCGCCTTTGCCGCTGCCTGCGCGCTGGCCGGTCCCGGTTTTCGCCGCTGGCGGCGCTGCGCGCAGCGTTACGCCCTCGTCGCCGGACGATTTCGCGGTGCTGGGTGCGGACACGTTTGCGCTGCGGGCAACGTCCATCGAGGCCGCGCCGGCGCGGGTGACTCTCACGGCCGGCGCGCCGGGCGCCCAATTGCGCCTGCGGCTGCACGCGGACGGCGCGCCGGTCGACTTCACCATCGGCGTCGAGACGGCCGACGGCAGGGCGCTCGGCGGCACGCGCGGCGTGATCGCCGCCACCGAAATCCGGGCCATCGGGATTCCCTTGGCGCCGCACGACGGCGCTTGCGCGGTGTATCTCACGGCCCAGCTGACGGCGCCCGGTGCGGCGTGGCTCGCCTGCCACGGCCCCGTGTTCATCTGAGCCACCATGGACTGGCAGGAGCCCGCGATCGTGCTGGAGGCGGTGCCTTACGGCGAGGGCGACGCCCTTATCACCGTGCTCACACCGCTCGGGCACTGGCGCGGCCTGGCGCGCGGCGGCGCGTCGCGGACCCGCAGCAGCCTCTGGCAGCCGGGCAACCTGATCAGCGCCAGGTGGGTCGCGCGCCTTGCCGACCAGCTCGGCACCCTGTCTGGCGAGCTCGTGCATCCCGGCGCGGCTCTGGCGATGCCGGCGCGCGAGCCGCTCGCCATTTTGAATGCCGCCTGCGCGCTCGCCGCCGGCGCGCTGCCGGAGCGCGAGCCGCATCCGGATATCTTCGCTGGCCTCGTCCGTCTGCTTGCCGGCATCGACATCGAGGGCTACCCGCTGCCCGCTTTCGTGCGCTGGGAGGTCGAGTTTTTGCGCGCCCTTGGCTTCGGCCTCGATTTTTCTCAGCCGGCGGGGGATAATGACCAGCTAGCGTTCGTCTCGCCGCGCACCGGGCGCGCCGTCACGCTGAGCCAGGCCGGCGAATGGGCGCCGAAACTGTTGAAACTGCCGGCGTTTCTGCTCGACGAGACGCTGGCCGCCAGCCGCGAGGACTGCGCCCAGGGCCTCGCCCTTACCGGCCATTTTTTCACCCGCGACGTCTTCGGCGCGCGCCACCGCCCCCTTCCAACGGCGCGCGCGCGTCTCTATGACCTGATCGCTGATCGATCAGCCGAAGGTCCTGGATGATGCCTGATGATATTGCCGGCCGGATAGAAGACGCGCCGCTGCGCAGCGCGCTCTCCGAGCGCTATCTCGCCTACGCCCTCTCGACCATCATGTCCCGCTCGCTGCCCGACGTGCGCGATGGCCTGAAGCCCGTGCACCGCCGGCTGATCTATGCGATGCACCAGCTGAAACTCGACCCGCGCTCGGGCTTCAAAAAATGCGCGCGTGTCGTCGGCGACGTGATGGGTAAATTCCATCCGCACGGCGATGCCTCGATCTACGAGGCGCTGGTGCGGCTCGCGCAGGATTTTGCCTCGCGCTACCCGCTGGTCGACGGCCAGGGCAATTTTGGCAATATCGACGGCGATAACCCGGCGGCGATGCGCTACACGGAATCCCGCCTGACCGAGATCGCGGAGCTGCTGCTCCGCGGGATCGACGAGGACGCTGTCGATTTCCGGCCGACCTATGACGGCGAGGAGAGCGAGCCCGTCGTGCTGCCCGGCGCCTTCCCGAACCTGCTCGCCAACGGCGCTGCCGGCATCGCGGTCGGCATGGCAACCTCCATCCCGCCGCATAACGCCGGCGAGGTGTGCCGGGCCGCGATCCATCTGATCGAGCACCCGGATGCCAGCGTGAAGGAGCTGCTCGCGCACATGCCCGGGCCGGATTTCCCGACGGGCGGCGAGCTGGTCGAGGACGACGCCATTCTGCTCGGCGCCTACGAGACGGGCCGTGGCTCGCTGCGCACCCGCGCGCGCTGGGTCAAGGAGCCGCAAAAGAACGGCACCTGGGTGATCGTGGTCACCGAAATTCCGTATCAGGTGCAAAAATCCCGCCTGATCGAGCAGATCGCGGAACTGCTCAACGACAAGAAATTGCCGCTGCTCGGCGATATTCGAGACGAATCCGACGAGCGCATCCGCCTCGTTCTGGAGCCGAAATCCCGTACCGTCGATGCCGACATGCTGATGGCCTCGCTGTTTCGCGCAACCGCGCTCGAGACCCGTTTCGCGCTCAACATGAACGTGCTGGATGCGACGCGGACACCGCGCGTGATGGGCCTGCGCGACCTGCTGCGCGCCTGGCTCGACCATCGCCACGAGGTGCTCATACGCCGCTCGAACCACCGGCTCGAGGCGATCGCCCGGCGGCTCGAGGTCCTGGACGGCTATCTCATCGTCTACCTCAACATCGATGAGGTGATCCGCATCATCCGCACCGAGGATGAGCCGAAGACAGCGCTGATCGCTGCGTTCGGTTTGTCGGAGACGCAGGCCGAGGCGATCCTCAATATGCGGCTGCGCTCGCTGCGCCGGCTCGAGGAGCAGGAGATCCGCACCGAACACAAAAAATTATCCGCCGAACAGAAATCCCTGAACACGCTGCTGAAGGATGAGGGCAAGCGCTGGCAAAAAATCGCCGGCGAGATTGCGGAGGTTGCGGATAAATTCGGTGCAGGTCCGCTGGGGCAACGCCGCACCACGATCAGCGCGGCCGCGCCGGTCGTCGAGATCGTCGCCGAGGCGCTGGTCGAGCGCGAGCCGATCACCGTGATTCTGTCCGAAAAAGGCTGGATCCGTGCGCAAAAAACGCATCTGCCGGAAGGGGCGGAGCTGAAATTCAAGGAGGGCGACAAGCTTGCCTTTCTGCTGCGCTGCGAATCGACCGACCGCATCGCTTTGCTCGCCACCAACGGCCGCGTCTACACGCTCAAAGCCGCCGACGTGCCGCGCGGCCGCGGTGATGGCCAGGCGATCCGGCTGATGATCGACCTTGCCAATGAGGACGGCATTCTGCGGCTGTTCATCCCCGACGCGGCAACGAAATATCTGGTCGCCTCCTCCGCGGGGCGCGGATTTATCATTCCGGGTTCGGAATTCTCATCCGAACGCAAGGCGGGCAAAACCATTCTCACGCTGAAGCCGGGCGAGGAATTTGCCGCCTGCGTGCCGGCCGTGGGCGACCATGTCGCGGTGATCGGCGAGAACCGCAAGCTGCTGGTGTTCCCGTTGAGCGAACTGCCGGAGATGCCGCGCGGGGCCGGCGTGCAGCTGCAAAAATACAAGGATGGCGGGCTGCGGGATGTGAAAGTGTTCGCGCTGGCGCAGGGCCTGAGCTGGCGGCTCGGCGATAAAATCCGTACCGAGACGAAACTGACGGAGTGGCTCGGTGGGCGCGCCGGGGCGGGCCGCCTGCCGCCGAATGGGTTTCCAAAGTCAGGGATGTTTGGCGAAGTTAGTTAAGAAAGAAGTTCTTTTTTGAAAAAAAGAACCAAAAAACTCTTGTTAACTTGGGCCGAGGCCGGTTTCACCAGCACGGTACAAAGCAACCAAAAGTTTTTTGCTAATTTTTTTCAAAAAAATAGCCCTAGTTTGTTCTCTAAACTTCCTATCGTTCTGGACCCCCGCGCTGTCTCCCTGGCCGAAGGTCTGCGCGCCGGCATCGCGGTCGCCGTCACGCTCATCGGCGGCGTGATGTTCAATGTACCGGGGCTTGGCCTCGCCGCGCTGGGCGCGCTGCTCACCTGCTTTGCCGACCCAGGCGGCACGATCGCGCGGCGCACCCCGGCGGTCGTGTCGTTCGCGCTGCTGAGCGGCGTGACGTACGGGATTTTCGGCCTGCTTGCCGGCGACGGCGTCTGGTATGCGGTGCCCGCCGCCGGGCTGATGATTTTCGCCACGAGCTATGCGCGTGTCTATGGCCAGGGCGGGCTGCAGGTCGGCAATCTGCTGAGCGTCGTCACGGTGCTGGCACTGGGCATGCCGAGTGAGACGCTCGATATCGCACTCTCCCGTGGCGGCTATTTTTGCGCGGGTGCGGCCTGGGCAGCGCTTTTGACTCTGGTGATCTGGCGGGTGCATCCGTATGCGCCGGCGCGCCGCGCGTTGAGTGATGCGACCCGCCGTCTCGCCGCCCTCGCCAGGGAGCTCGCGGTCCTTGCCGCCGGCGCAGGAGAACAGGCCGCCTTCGCGGCGCATGCGGCGCAGCATCGCCGGGCCGTGCGCGAAGCGATTGAGACGGCGCGGGGGGTGGCCCTCGATACGTTCCGCAGGCGCGGTCTCGTGACGCCGCGCGCCGCACAGCTCGCCGTGCGGCTGCAGACCATCGAGCAGATCTTCGGCTCTCTCATCGCCCTCTCCGACACGCTGGAGCACAAGGCGGAGCTGCGCGCGCCAGCGGCGGCGCCGATCCGATTGGTCGCGGGCTGGCTCGCCGCCCTCGGCCCGGAGATCGAGGCCAACACCGAACTTGATACCCCGAAGAAGCAGGCGAGCCTGCAGCGGCTGCGCGCCAGCCTGCAGGCTCTGCCGGACGCCTCCGTTGCACGCAAAATCCTTCTGGCGATTTCGGAAAACCTCGCGGTGCTGATCACGGTGTCGGCGCCGGTTGGGCAGTCTCTATCGGGCGGCGCGCCGCCGCCGCTTGGCCTGCGCGTGTCAGGTCCGATCCGCCAAAACTTCAATCTGGGCTCCGCCCCGATGCGCCACGCCCTGCGCGCCGCCACCATCGCGACGCCGACACTTGCATGGACCATGCTGTATGGCGGGCAGTTCGCGCACTGGGCGACCATCACCATGGTGCTATGCCTACAGCCGTATTTCTCCGGCACCTGGGTCCGCTCGGCCGAGCGCATGGCGGGCACGGCGGTCGGCGGCGTGGTCGCGGCCGGCATCGGGCTGATCGCGCAGACGCGCTTCGAGCTCGCCTTCATCATGCTGCCGTTGACGGGCTTTGCCTTTACCATCCGGGCCGTCAGCTACGGCGCCTTCATCGCCGCGCTGACGCCGATGATCGTGCTGCTGATCGAGCAGATCGCACCGGGCGCCAACGAGCTGAACGTAGCATTCGCGCGCGTCGGCTACACGGTGGCGGGGGGTTGCCTCGCCGTGTTCGGCAATCTGCTGCTCTGGCCCGGTTTCGAGGGCGGGCGCCTGTTGCCGAGCATGACGGCGGCGCGCACCGCGCATGCGGCCTTCGTGCGGGCGACCTTCGCGCATGTGCTGGACGAGGCACCGCCGCCTGATGCCGCCAGGCGCGCCGCGGGGCTCGCCAGCAACAATCTGGAAGCCGCCTTGTCCCGGGCGCTGCTGGAGCCACACGCCAAGGGCGCGCCGATCATAGAGCGGGGCGCGATCGTCGACGCCGCCTTGCGCCGGATCGCGGGGCGCCTCACCGTGCTCTCGCTCGACCCGCCGCGCATCGAGCCCGCGGACAGGGCGTTGTGGACCGAATGGGCGCGCTGGCTTGATCAGGCGCTCAACGGGACCATGTTGCCGAGGCCACCGCTACCGGCCGGCGCCGGCCAGGAGACGCTCACACGCCTCGCGCGGCAGGTGGAATTACTGGCCTGAGTGCCTTTCTATTATTTGTGCAATGCAACATAAATTGATTGGATGTTTCCCGCCCCTGGGTCCATAATGTTGTTTAATTTCAGGAGTTGTATTCATGGCTAGGTCCAACACGATGTTTCCCTGGGCGACGATGGCGTTCCAGAGCACGATGCTCGCCATCGAGGCAAATCAGGTCATAACGATGCGCCTGACGAAGATGGCGCTTGGCGGACCCGATGTGAAGCGCGAGGCCGAGTTGATGGTGTCGGAAAAACTGGAGACCATGGCCCAGGGCGGACAGATGATGATGATGGCGGCGTTGGGTGGCCAGCATGACCTTGGTGCGGATAAGGTGATGCGGCTGTATCGCCGGAAGGTGCGGGCTAATCGGAAGCGCCTTAGTAACTAGGGTAAGTAGCGATACTTTTTGTGAACAAAAAGTAGCAGAAAAACTGTGATTTGTGGGGTCCTGGGCGTTGGTCGGGTCCACGTCACAGTTCCCAGGCCAAAAGTTTTTTGCTTCTTTTTTCAAAAGAGAAGCGCTTCCTTCTTATTGTCTCGCCAACTCCTGTATCCGCTCAACCATCGCCGCCACGCCATTCCCCCGATTGGTCGAAA
>Ga0116231_10002926_pt1 | contig 35653 bp, 27 predicted proteins | sample S1TSphgellanicum_2_FD_89695 | JGI IMG/M metagenome (GOLD analysis project Ga0116231, IMG submission 89695) | Host-associated microbial communities from peat moss isolated from Minnesota, USA - S1T2_Fd - Sphagnum magellanicum MG | ecosystem: Host-associated > Plants > Peat moss > Unclassified...
CCTTGGGAGTGTGAGGGTTCACTCCCTCACACTTTCTAACACTTTCTCACACTCCCTAGCACTTTCTTGCACTCCCGGGAGTATGTGATGTGACTCCCGGGCTTCCTTTCGCCTTGACTCCCGAGCTTCCTCTTGGCTTAACTCCCGAGCTTCCTCTTTGGCCCGCACCCTTGTAATTCCCTTTTCCTTGGTCGCGAGCCCAAAGCTAGGGTTGCGACATATATTCCCAAATGTTAACTTTCAATTTCTAAATTTTGCACAATTTTTAAAAAAAATGATGCAACACAAATTGCATTTTTGGAAAATCTAATGTTGTTTCTAGTTAAAAAGGTTTTTGCCTATGAGGATTAGTGAGTCCATATAGTTGCATACTTACCTTAATACAAAATATTATAGTGATGTATATGGAGCTTGCATTAACCGATTACTTATTAGCCACATACACATTTGATCTATGGATGCATCATATCTTTCTCACTATTATTAAATTTCTCTCAAGTGATTCGAAAACAAAACGTGTCATTGTTGGCTTATTTGAGGTGACAAACATTAGTGAGGCAATTATGTTTTCAAAATTGTAGCAATTCATGGACAAGTTTTCTTTGACTAAAAGATTGTTGGTTATATGAAGGATGAGAAGTTCAACTTGCAAACTTGTGCCAATACCCTAATTCAATTATACCATGTCATAACTTAACAATGCTAGAATTCTTTGATGGCTTGTGCTTTGGTCATACACTTTTAAAGGCTTGTTAGTATGTTATTTGTTATATATGTCAAGATTATACTTAATTTACAATTTATTATTACTATTTATAGGATCACAAGTTGGGTACTACTATTTTAAAATGTTTTGAATTTTCAAAGTGCCATTGCATTATGCTATAGTTGACAAATTGTAACACTACAAAAGTTGTATACCCTCTTCAAAAACCTAGGCAATTTGCAATGCCATGGTGAAATTTTTATCACTAGTGATAAACGATTGTATTATGAACTCAAATCATAGACATTGGCTATTCATAAATGCTTTGCAATTTATCATCTCTACTTGTCAAGAGATTCATGAAAAGATTTCATTTCCATGTGTTCATGATAGCTTGGTTGAAGAGAAAATTTTGGATCATGAGTTGTAGGAACTCATGATTTGGATGAAACAACAAGTATTGAAGGTCCTTTTGACTTTCATTTTTTTTTGGCTTAGCTTTGACAAGAATAAAAATCATAGTTCATGTTGGCATTTAGTGAATATTTTTTTGAGTCATGAAAAAATTGCCGTTGTTATTGCAAAATATAATCAAAATCTATTTTCCTTTAATGGCATATAAGTTGTTGATGCCTATTAGGTTTGAAGAAGTTGACAAACTTCAATCATAAATGGATTTTGAAATTTTGTTTCACATTTCACATTTTGGTGCAAACATTTACAAAAACATTGTGTTAAGATTTAAGTTTATTGGATTTCATTGCCATCTTTTTATCCTGGTGGTGCAAAGAAATTTTAACATAAGTTTCCTAGTATTACTATATTTGTGTGACAAACTTTTGGTATCTCAAACAACCAAATGAAGATAAATTGATTTTTATGAACAAAAATTGACCATTTGAATCAAGAATTGGCTATTTGAAACCTACTAACCTTGCATCCTTGTGTGAGGCAAAATTAGATTTGAAAGAAGAATTAGAGGTTGAATTTCAAAACAAGGTGGAACACAAATTTTTGGATCTACACAATAGATTTTAAGGGGCATTATAGTACATTTGATATCTATTAGGTGTTTTCTTTTAAATGTGGAAGGGATGAAATTTGTAACTTTTTTATGGTGATATGTAGCTAAAGACTAAAGACGTGTCGATGTTTTAGTGTTTCTATTGATGGTTGTTAGTGCTAGGTTACAAATGATGAGTTGAACTAACTATTAAGGTTTGTAAGAAATCTCTTCCATGATTCTAGATTATGACTAAACTATGTGTTTTGAATTTTCATTATGTAAAATGTTTTGTTATGTATTGTGCTGTGTATTAAATTTTTCACATACGTGTGATGCACGTTTGATTTTATGTTTTGTGCTTGTGTTTGTTATGTGATTCTAGCTTTTATGTTTATTGTTTATGTCTTGTGACATGTTTTTATGTTTATTATGTGGCTTATGGGCAAAATTAGCTAATTATAAACGAGCCACAATTGATAACACTTTTCACCACTTTCTTTTCTTGCAATTTTTGTTGAATAGATAGGTGATCAATGTTTGTGTTGTGTTTTTTATGGCAAAATTGGCTAGTTCTAAATGAACCACAACTTGTGCCATTTTTTACCACTTTTTTTTCTTGCAAGCTTTGTTGGATAGATGGGTGGTTGGTGTTTTTGTCATATCTTCTATGGAAAAATTGACCAATTCTAAATGAACCATAACCAATTGCATTTTTTGTTACTTTCTTTTCTTGTAAGTTTTTTTTGAATAGATTGGTGGTTAGGTGTTTGTGTCATGTCTTTTATGAATGTGCATGTAATTTGAAGGCAAAATTATCTCGTGTTAGTCTTCAATTTGATGTGCATGTTTGTGAAAATTGCAAGTGTGTTTTGTTGGTCTAAAAATTCTATGTTATGTGTCTTTTTAGTCATATGTGGTTTATGGATTTCATGTCTTGAGTTTTTTTGGTCTTGTGTCTTGCATGTGTTTTCAAATATTTATGGGTTGTCTTCTATGTCTAGAGGAGTTGTCAAAAGCTCACAATTGACAAAAGATATTGATTTTGATGATTCACAACTAGAGTTGTCCCACAATTAGAGTTGCTCACAATTAGGAAAAAACTCATGAAAGTTCAAAAAACTTTGTGGCTTGGATTTTAAAAATTGGGGTCCTTTTTGGCCAAAAAAGACCCAAATCATGGCTTAGACAAGGTATTTGTTAAAGAACCATGTAATGTACTTGGCAACATCACGGATCCAAACCCGTACCCCAACCCTCATACCCATCCAACCTTGGATGATTTTAAAATACCCGCCCCACATTGGCACATACACATAAGCCCCCTGAAATAACATTTTGAAATTTTTTAGTTGCAAATGGGCTTTTTTTATAATAATATTTAAATATGAATTAACAAGCCATAATTGGAAAATTTTCATTGCTATGATTATAGGGCTTTTATGTATTTTCAAAAAAATAATATTTTCATCTCATTTTGCAAGAGAATGAGTGCAATTGTCACCTTATAGGAGTAACTCACCAAGTGTCCAAGAGTTGCTAGGACTCCCCCATTGATTTCATTAGCTGAAGGTGGGTATAGATCAGCAGTTCTTTTTGTTTGGGGCAAAAAAAATCCAATGCAACTTAGGGCCTGTTTACACTAGAGACCACGGGTCCACAAGGGCCATGGCTTATAGTGTAAACCCAAATTTGGACCAAAGAATGAGCCACATGCATTTTTATAATTACAATAATTTTGGTTAAATTTTTTTAAATTTGAGATGTTCATGCCCAAACTTTGTAGTGATTTTTTATTTCTTTTTTTCATTCTAAGTTTCCTCTTTGGGTTTTTAAAAAAAAATTATTTGATTTTTTTGTTTTTTTTCCTTTTTTGCATCTTGAAAAAACATTCACATATCATGGATGAGAAAGAAAAAAAAGAATATTGATTGTGATGATTATGTATTGGATTTTTCATATGTTGATTCATAGATGAGCAATTGAGATTTTTTTACACCATTGGGTGTCACTATTTTCACTAGGCTCACCTCCAAAAGGTGGGCTTGAAAAAATAGAACAAAGTCCAAAGTGGCAATATCCAAAGCATGCCATGTGGGATTCCAAAACCACTTTTCATCCAAAACCATTTGGTTGGGTTTGGGCCCCAAAACACCCCAATGTAAACCCACAACAACCACCCCAAGCCACTTTGGGCCAATCATGGATTACAAATTGCAATGGGCCCTGGCCTATGGTCTCTGGTGTAAACAGGCCCTCATACAAAGGATTTTAGTGAAAAAAAATGGGCCAAAGGCACCAGATCTCGAGGAGAAAAATTTCTAATTCACCCACATTTAGACAATGAGTTTCAGCATGTTGCAAGAATTGTAACAAGATTCTTTAATTTTTCTTACTCTCCTCTGCCATCTCTAGAATTTGGCTAATTCCTCTTGTGGATGATTGTTGCCAGTGCAGCTGCATAACAAAATTGACAAGGTAAACCCTGATGCAAATACTTAAATATTTATCTCTCATCACAATCAAGAAATCTCCATGCTTGCAACTAAGAAAAAGCAAAGCAAAAAAGCAAAGCAAGGTTAGCGCTTGTTCATTAAGTCACAGAAATTTCCAGAGAAGGATAGACAAAACTGAGAACAAAGGACCATAAAACATGTCCTGGCCAATGTCCTGCTGTCCAGTTTCAAATATTACATTCTTCACACAGACACATGATAAGACAATAGAGGCATCTGTGACAAATACTTGGGTTCACCCAATATCAAAAACATCCTGAAAGGTACTATGAAACCAAAATTCCGCCAAAGTAATTTCTTGAGAAGTTCAAACCGGTTGAACATGTTCATTGAGCTAACTTAAAAGAAATGAAGAGCAGAACTGTTCTTAATCACATGATGGTGTGCAGTTAACTTCCACTGTTATAGCAACGACAGGTCTACACAGCTGTTGATTCTCCACAGCTAATGGAGCTAAAGTGGACACTAGCAACAAATGGGTGAGCCTTCCAGTTTCCAACTGTAGCTTTGTAAGAAAGCCTACTACAATGGTGCCAAATTTGGAGTGGAGAGAAAAATTAATTTCTCAGCTGAATACCAGAACACAGGTTCATGGTGTCACTGCCTGTTTGACAGGAGTTTTCCCAAATGGGAAAAGATAGGAAATATGGCTCCCAATATCCAATTAAGAACTCCTACAATCCTAATGAAAACTCCTATAAACTCACATCTAAGATGTCTGCCTTGAATGTCTTATTATCCACATTCCAATGGTCGGAGCCACAATTATACTGAAGGAGACAGACATTGGCCAAAACAACCCAATGCAAAGATAGACAACTGCTTGACTTGCTCTAGCCATGTGCAATCAGAGAGGCAAAAAACCATAAGACACCTGCTGACCATTCTGGATGACTCCAGCCTGCCCTTTCAGAGAACTTTCCCAAGGGGATGATGCCTTTCTATGATAGAAGGTGTGAGGGGAGCATGCAACCAATTGAGTGCCTGGCTGCAACTGTTGAAGAGGGTTGCCACTGAAGAAGTAGAGAACAGAAACATAGAAAACACTAAGACTATGTTTATGGTCTCATCCCTCGATTCTGTGACAAAACTCGCCCTTCTGGGAGATGACTCTCCACACGACCAAACCTGCTTGGTGGCCAGATCACGTTTGTCACCCTTCCCTTCAATAAAGCCAATGGAATCTGCATCCCAAACCAGAGTATCTGAGAGAGCAGCAGGAAAAACTTGCTCCAAATCCTTCACTGAAAGACACTTGAATTTAGTCACAGTACAGAAATGTGATGGCAAACATGTGCAAAGCCTGGGCTCTCAGAATGTCAGAGTTGATTCAATTTGCATGTGGAGATCTCAAATGGACAACTTGAATACAAAACAAAAAATGCTCTAAACCAGGAGAGACGACAACTCACGGGGCCAAATGACTTGGAGTCTAAGCTAACTGCGGCATTGTCTCCTTCAACCCAGCAATGCCCTTTAGGAACCTGCACAAGCAATTTGGGGAAGCAAGTATTACAAAACTCAGGTTGCAACTGGGAGTTCATAAAAACCTAGAGAAAAAGAAATGGTCTGAAGCTTAAAAAACCTGAAGGATTTCGTATGTGCCTGGAACAGTCACCCAGTCACCCTGCAGAGCAATCAATCTCTTCACCAGCCACATCTTTGGCTCCAATGGTGACCTGGGGAATCAAGGAAAATCATGCAGGACTTTAGCAAAAAACAAGAGATCCAAGAGGTGCAGCAGCAGCAATGAGAAGCAAAGCAAGAATGGGCACAAGAATCATCTGTCACACACCACATTTTAAGAAAATGGCTGGTACCTGAATACCACCACATCCCCTCTCACAAAGTTGTTGTAATTGCGGAGCGACAGTTTGTCTAGGTATAACAAGTCAGCCTTGAGATACCCAAATGGTTCATTTCCCCCAGGATGTAGAGTGGGCTCCATGGATCCCCCATGCATGGTTGCAACACTGCCAAACCTGTTCATTTTTCACACAGACCCAACCGCACATACCCAACTCTTCCGTGAGAGGCATCTACATACCAAGCTTTCCAATGTGCCCTAAGAGCAGCTCCACAGGTGGTCAGTATGTGATTCTGCAAAAATATTTCTCACATCAAGATTAGTTATTTACCTTTTTTTCCAACATCAGCCATAAAACTAAAACTGGGATTGTAAACAGGTGGGAGACTACTAATAGCAACCCACCTGGACCAATCAAACTATCTAGCCAATCAACAGCAGGCTCTGCTGTGCCTTTCACCAGCCTCAGCAGCATCCTGTGGAAAAATGTTGGGCCAAAGCCATTTCGCTGAGCTGAACTGCCATGTTTTGACTTTTCTTCATTCAATTTTCTTTTGCTGGGCCAAATGCCGAGCACCGGTGGAGGTGCTCTAACACACCACCACACACATATACCACTTTCAGAAATATTCTCCACACACACACATAAAGCAACTGGTTGTCATTCAAACCTGTCAGAGATGGTGACACCGACCACGGCTCCCGCCATCACCCTCTTCACGAACAACCATACCGAACCTACCAGCTCGCGCATTCGAGACCTTGCCAAAACGAACAATGTGGGCAAGCAAAAAAAAAAGAAAAAAAAAGATGAATGCAATGTGGTTGTTCAAGACCTGCAAAAATGAACTTCACACCAACAACTCTGTTGCCTTCAACTCCATCACACCAGCTTCGTCTAGAGGTCCCCACACCCCTTCCATCTTTTTTTTTTATTTTTTTGGTTTTCCCCAGGAATATACAACTAACTCCAGGCCCCCCTTCAGATCTCTTTCCGCCCACCTCCGCTTCCTCTTCCTTCTACTCGCTGGGAGCTGCCAAAATCGGAGAAGAGCAATCCGCTTCCACTTCTCATCATTTGTGTGCGAGAAAACAAAAGCGATTTGGTGAAAACCTAGTTACAAAACTTCTTGTTGGGTGGTACAAAATTAGGGTTTAGGTGTGGAATGTGTCCAATGCAAGAAAGAAGAAGTTCAAAAACTTCAATGATGTTGGGATCAGCGTTCCAGTCTTTTTAGACCTAAACCCTAAACCCTAAACCCAAGTAAACGTATGGGTTCCAGCAAAATATATAGGTTTGTGGTTTGTCCAATATGCTTGTGTTGTGCCAAAATGTGATTGTTGTGTGGGTGCATTAGTTTAAATATGGTCTATATGTGTTTGATATAATGTAATAGGTTTTGAAAAAAATAATTTAAAGTTGTATTGGCTCATTAAATTTTGTAATGTTAACGATTTGGATGTTTTCATTAACATGTTAATATGAAAATCTCCAATTACTATTGTTGGACAATTTTTTGGAATTTGTTGCAAGTTGGTTTGTAAAAAATTAATAAAATGATATATTAACAATGTTGGTGGTTTATAAATTGTAATTATGTGTACTACTTGATGTGTGTTCTTGTTAAATGTTGTAGAAATGAGTTTAGTCCATAATGTGTCATAGTTGTCAATTTTGACGAATCATTGTTTTGTTGTAAAGAATCATAGTGTCACGTTGATTATAACAAGAAATAATATGATTTTTTTTTAATACTATAGTATAAATGTTTAGATCAATATGTATATTTTAAATTTTTGTTTCATTTAAACAAAGTATATGAGATGTAAGTATGTTTCAATCCATTAAAAGGTCCAAAAAATGTAATTTGAATCAACTAGTGTTTAAAGATTGTATAATTATAGTTTCTTTTTGAATTTTTTAAAGCAAAACAAACAATAACTTAGACATTGCATCTATCCTAAGACAAGTCATTTCTTCTTACACAATTGGATTTACATGGAAATTTTTTTGGATAATGGTACTACAAGAAATCACAATTTTTTGACCAAGAATTTCAGTAAAAAAAACCCCATATGGTTTTTTTGCCCCCATGTCCAACTTGACCAAAATGTCATTTTGGATAAATTGATTTGGATATGACTGTTTTAACTAAGTTTTTTTGGTTGATTTTTCTACTAGGTTTTTTTTATCAAGTTTTTTTTATTGAACCATCGTGACAATAATATAATTTGGGCAATGACCAAATATATATATTATTTAAGTTGTTTTATTTTAACTTAATATTAAAATAATAATTAATTAATTACCCTACCTACCCTACCTACCTAGTTATTAAACCTAATATTTAATGCCAAAAACATTTTATTTATTTACCTACCAACCCTATGTCCTAAACTTAGGTTAACCCACCTTACTTAACCACTTAGGCTAGGCCAAGTCCCCTATGTTAAGCCTTTAAGCTAGGCCAAATAACCTAGGTTAGGTGGTCTAGTAGCTTTTACAACCTAGGCTACCTAATTTAGTCACCTAAGTAGCCAGGGTAGCCTAGGTTGCAGATGTGGGGACTTCAATTCCTCACCTTCACATTGAGGAGTTAAATTTTTAACCATTGCACCACCACCCCATAAGATGATTTTCTTGGACAACTTATTTGTAATGAACATGATTTTGAACCAACATATTTTAATTAATTTTTATGAATTTTTTTCAATATACATATTGTACTAAATGAGCTTGAATTTTCTTACACTATTTACATAAATAGGCAGGTTATAAGTAAGATAACCTAAGTAGGTAGAAGGTACCTATTAACAAATACATGTACTTAAGTAACATGTAGGTTATAATTTATTAGGCCTTATAGGTACCTACTAGGTCTATGTTTATACCTACTTAGTAAGTTATCTATGTTTATGTTATTTACTAAACTATGTAGGTACTTACTAACCTATTAATAGACCTAGCCTAGGCATACTAGATAAGTAACTTAGTTTATTATCTAGGTCTTATGCTTAGGCTACCTACCTAATTGGCGAGGTTACCTACCTAATAAACCTAGGTGGTGTGGCCTAGGTTAAACTACATACCAACCTAATAGGCATAGGTGGCTTAGGCTACTAACCTAATTAGTAGGATAGGTTACCGATAGGTAATTAATAAATTAAATTTAAATTATTGATGATTTATTATAAATTATAAATAAATAATATCAATGATTATTAATAATTTGATCATTTCCTAGGAATTACTCAATATTATTTATTAATTAATTATTAATTATTATTCAATATAAATGGCTGGTTAGTGAATATTTCCTATGAAATATTAAATATTAAACATTAAATAATCATTTACTATTAATTACTGATTATTGATTATTTATTTGAATTAATAATTATCAATTAATATTTAAAAAATTTATTAAGTAACAAATTAGTTTCAAATAATCACTTATCAATAATTATTTACAATTATATATTGACTATTATCAATTATTATCAATTATTAACCAAAAAATAAAATAATTTTTTAAATTTTAATAATATTAATTAATTAATTAACAAGTTGATGGATAAATTAATTATATAAAATATTAATTATAAATTATTGACTATGAACTATCAATTATTAAATATTAACTAATTAATGTATTATGTTTAAGTATATACATGTGCCTAAAGGTAGCATGTAAGTAGCCTATTAAACTTTACAAGTAACTATTAGGTGTAATATGCCTAATTTAAGGCTTATTAACTATGAACTTAGGTTTGGTATGTCCCCTATGCAAAATAAACTAGTAAGTTAAATAACCAAATTAGTATGGTTGATTGGACTAAATGTCAAATTAGAATGGCCAATTTGACTAAACCTTGGTCATCTTGATGAACCTTTAGCATTTTTGACTAGATGTTTGGTTTGTCACATGGTCAAAAAGGTCCATTTAATCACATGTCTCAATCAAAAGTAACTCGTAACTCGTGCTTTTCATGCCCTAGGCCTTTAATCAAAACAACCATCCCCCTTGGTCAATGTGGACATTTCAGTCAAGTTGGACCTTATAAAAAGTTACATTTTTCTATAGTGTGGGGATAATAAATATAAATTGTCCTTACATTTTGTCCTGAATAAAATTGTGTATGTTAAACCATGTTTCGTGACACCTGATGGGTCAAATGTTAAATGATCAAGAGTTAAACCTTGTGCATGACGTGCAATGCTTACTACAACTAATTGAATTGAGAACTTTATTCTTGTGATTATTTGTGAAGGATTACCATCTATTTGTATTTTTGTTATTTTTCGTTCTATTGGTGTCCAACTTTTTTGAAGATTTTGAATTTTATCATACATATGTGTATATTGAAACCATGTGTTTAAACTAATACAAAGATTTTCAAAATTGATCCATATTAATTGTTTGTTGAAAACTTTTATATAACTTGAAACGTTCCATTTGCACCATTGACAAGCCCATCTAATGTTGAATAATTACTTGCACATAATTCAATTAATATGTTTTCCTTCAATAATAGTTTAGTATGTAATCCGCTTGTTTCATTTCGTAATTGAGATAATTTGAAATGGGTTGGAAATGTATCAAATAAGATGTTTTGCGTTAAAAATTTAAATGTTTGACCAAGTGTTATATCAATTTTTTTTTTTATATTGTGCATTTTTTTGGGTGTGTTTGTATAAAATAAATATGGTAAAACACTATTTAATGGTGTTGGTTTGAGACAAATATTGTTTATATTTGATATGTCTTCAGTAGTTTGTGTTGCAATTCAAAATCTATTGAAAACATGAATGAAACCAATATCGTTTTGTCACATAACTTGATGTAATTCATAACATTTTGCATGCTGATGTCAACAATTTGTGCTAAGAAAATTAAACCCATCTAATTTTGGTTTGAAAATCCAAGAATATTTAATTGGAAATGTTTGATAAAAATCAATTGTCAAAATTATGTCAAGGCTACCCATAAATTGATTATGAACTTGTTTTATAACAAGTAGTCTTTGATCAATAAAAGTTAACATTTGATTTCTAATTAAAGATATTTTGTCTATTATCAATAAACAAAATTGATGACACTTTTTTATTAAACTATCTTTTTTTTCAACAAGAAATGATTTTAGTTCGTTTATGCCTTTGTTTAATGGGATTGCAAATGTAAAATGTATTGTTGTCTTGTTAATGTTGAATGTTGTTTTCCTATATATGTTAATTTCATAATTTTTGGTTTTAAAGGATCAAGATTTACAAATTTTTTTATGTAATATGATGACATGTATAGTATTATACACATAAGTTCTTACACCCCATGTTTAAAAAATGTATAATGGTTGCATTGGATTTTCAATTTTTTTGTATAAAATATCATTGACGATAAGGTGTTGTTCATCATTTAGTTGTTTCATTTGCAATGCAAATTGTTCATATAATATTTTTTCATTTGATTGTTGAGGCATATCATGTATTGATGATTTTTTTTTTTTCAAATTTTATACGTTTGTTACGTTCATATGATAAATTGTAAGGTTTGATTTCTTCAATATTAGTTAATATTTTATCTTTTCCTGGATCGTTTACATTTATTATGTCATCAAATATAAGGTTTTACCATTCATTTATTTGATGAATGTTTGCATAATGTTTAATTTGTGATTGTAAATTATCCCATTCATCACTATATTTATTAACAATGTTAGATTTACATATGAATTGTTTTTTTATTTTTTCAATATTATGTTTTCAATTATGTAGGTATCTTTCCATGAGATTTGATCAATTTAAAATTTTGATTCCATTCTATTAAAAGGTTTAAATAATAATAACAATTTTCTATAATGATTATTAAGATCTTTATGTAAATTAAATGAAACCCAACGAATGATTTTGTGATTACTATTTTTTTATATGATTTTGTATCATATTTAGATATAAATTTTACTAAAGATATAAAATGTAAAAAAGTAGGCCTTTTTTTATACTTGTCAATTAATGACTTACAATGTACATTTATAAAAGTTGCTGGTAATTTCTATAACATGTTCTTTGGAAGTAATACGAATGTTCTTTCATGTTCATCACATGTATTTATAAATTGAAATGATCTTGTTGGATGGTAAAATGGTATAAATAATACTATATATGTATTACTTGTTGGATAGGCATTTGTTATGCATTAAAAAACGCATTACCTTTTTTTTATATGTTTAGATGCTTCTATATGTTTAAATTTGTTTCATATTGAATGCATTTTTTAATTAACAGAATTGTTTGTTTTTGTTAGATATGAAATACAATAAGATGTAGTAACATATGGATCTAAAATGAATTGCACGTTTGTGTTTGGTTGCCATTATGGTCCAGTATGTATTCCAAACACATTTGTTCATATATCATTTGGACGATGTTTAAAAAATAATGTGGGTTTCTGTACAATGCATCTTAATGTTAAAATGTATGTTTCTTCATTTAAACACATGTTAGTTAAAATTTAGCAAAAGAAATGTCTTTACTTAATCCCATACTAACAAGGTGTTTAAATATTGTAGTGGCTGTTTGACGGAGATCTACGATACATTCTTCTTCTTCAAGAAGTAATAATATTTTTGTGGATTTCATTGTTGGTTTTGGAATTGACAATGGAATTGATAATGAAATTGACAAACGGGTTCATGTTTATTTTTACAAGTTCATTTATGTTGATGGATTTGCATGTTTTGAATATCTATTTTAACACTATTTGATCAATTGTTGAATATTCATTTACAAAATTTTCAATAGTTTCATTTGAACAAGTACCAAAACATGGGGCATTTTCTATCGACAATAAACCATGGTCATGAGGTAAACCAGTAGCTTGAAATTCAATTACAAAAAAAAATCTTTTACTTTACCAAATATGATGTTTGTGTTTTTAAGCAATTTCTAAAATGCGTTCATTTTATGTTCATAATAACATGCACAAGTTATGGGATCATTCTTGATAAGTTCTTTGATGTTTGGTATGTTATTATTTATCTCATAATGTTTATTATATAATAATTTAAGCATTTATATAAAAATTGACCAATGATTAATACCTACAATGAATGTAACAAAAAAACATTGGAGGTCCAAGTTGCCTAATCATTGCAAAAACATTTTAATGGAGTTGATCTAAATAATCTGGAAATGTTCTAATTTGTCCTAACTCTTTGTATCTTATGTTTGATTTTAATATTTTATCTAAATTTACATTTTATAATACATAAGTTGCTGTGGGTGTACGTCCCATTAATTTTCCTTTTTGTATACAAATCCATGTAGAAGATAATGTAAAATGAATAAATTTTTTTATTGTTTTGAAAAATATATTGGTAATATGATATTTTGAACTCGATAAACAATTATTAAAAATACAAACAATAAATTCAACATGGAAACCACAAGAAATTGGAATGGCATTTATTTATGGGCACCCAACGTTGAATTTAAATACATTGCAAATAAAACATCATCTTAAATATCTATAATTAAAATCATATAAAGAAACTATCAACCATTTTGAGAACATAATGAATATTACAAATATGGATATAGAAGAAAACCAAATTAAAACAAAAGAAATTGGTTCACAAAATATGAATGATATGTACATGTCCACATATATCAAAAATGAACATTTGATAAATAATCAAATTAATCAAACAAAATCAATTAATAATGATCTATTGATTGACAACACAATTCAAGATAATGGATCGTATAAATGATAAACACACAAAAATAGATGATGTAATTGAAAATGATGAATCAAATACATATGAAAAATACATTAAAATTTATATAAAAAAATTGAAGATATTGCAAAACATGTATGTTATATTGTTGTCAAAGATTATATTTTAAATTTCAAATTCGTAAAGCATCTACATCACACATAAAAAAATTTCCTAATATAATAAGAAATGTATTACCAAATAATGAAATTTTAGTTTGTATATCTTGTTGAAGAAAACTTGAACATGGAAAATCATTAGATTTAGAACTACGAACGCATATCAAGTCTATTGTTCCAAACCAAATGCATATTGTTTCAACACTTAATGTTGTTGAAAAATGATTAATTGCACCACATCTCACATTTGCCCAAATTTTCCAACTTGAAAGATGTGGTTAATGTGGATTACATGGAAACATTGTTAATGTTCCAACAAATTTAGATCTTGTCCAAATTGTATTACCAAGAATGCCACATAATAATTTTACAATTGTTTTTTAAAAAATTAAAATATAAATAAATTTATATGTTAGTTTATGTTTAACCAAATATTGTAATTAAAGCTTTATATCAATTTAGTAAAAATCCTTTGTATGTCAATGCTAATATATCAATAAGACATGATTGGAAAATGTTAATAAATTTGGTAAATGTATGTCAAAATGATAAAGTTGAAATAAATCTATCTATGTTGAAATAAAGTTGAAATAAAGTTCAACATTTTTTGAACATTTTTTGAATGTACATTGTTTCGTTGTTTGCTTTTCCATGATGTAAATCATGCAAAAAGCCTTTGTTTAATTCACATTTTCAACATAATAATGCCTTTGGTGTTCCAATAGTCCAACAATTTTGTAAATGCATCATCGAACCTATTCAAATTGTTATGGAAGTTTTTGAATAATTTAGTAAGTATGTTATATCATCAAACAAACAATTTTCTACATTGTATTTAAATCCAATAACTTACCAACAGTTGATAATTGAATTTCTATATCCATATCAAATTGAAATCTAATAGTTGGTTATGTATTTTATATTTATTTCAAACTTTTAGAATAATTAAAGCCTAGTTAGCCCCTTGTTTAATAACCCATATTTTATTTTCTTTTAGTTTTGAAAGATTAAAATTTTAGGGCTTAGGATTTCTTTGCAAATTTGTAAAAGGTTAGATTTGTCATAGAATTTAAGATTTCTTTGTAAATCTATGAAGGTTTAGGCTTGTGGCATATGGCAAGTTCCAATTGTTTACTTTTTTACTTCACACATAAATAAAAATAAAATAGTTTGATGGAATAAAAAACACTATATTGAAAGGCTTAAAATTCAAGCTTTAGGTTTTTTTGGGTAAATTTTAAGTCTAAAGTTCTTTTGCAACTTATAATGTAAGTCAACCTTGCAAGGCCGAAGGGTGCAACCCATCAAATAAGAGGGTCCAATGTATACAATAAGAGTATCATAAAACGGCAAAAAGTCGTAGGTCTTTGTTAAGGCCTCTAAGATAACCAAACTTGAAAAGTGTAGTTTAGATTATAAAGATTAATCAAACCAAAAAAACAAACCATGTATAATAGAAATAAATAAACAATTTTAATTTTTAGGATTTCTTTGCAAGTATCTAAAATTTTGAACTTATAACATAAAGCAATTGTAAAGTGAATTTGCAACATGCATTAATAATTAGAAAAGAAATAAACATATTTTCCAAATATGTAAGGGGTTTAACTTATAATTTGAAACAACCTTGGAATTTGAATTTACAAATATAGATAGTTACAAATATTAATCAAACAAAAAAAAAACCATGTACAATAAAAATAGACAAACAACTTTGGTTTTTAGGGTTTCTTTGTTAATATCTACAAATGTGAACTTATAACATAAAACAACATTGAATTCACTTTACAACATGCATTAACAATTGGAAAAGGAGCAAACAAATATATATATATATATATATAAATTCTTTCTAAATATGCCAAATTATTTACATGTTGAAAACTCAAGTTTAAAAATGTTTGCATAAGATAAGCTTAAAAAGTCAAAAAACCTAGTTCTAGTGAGTAACCAAAGTTCTCAGACCATCGGAACCAACAGCTCTGATTGTGAACTATTTTTAAAACCAGAATCGGTGTAATGTGAATTTAGATTTTTTTTTCTTTCAATAGACATAGCCAATCCTCAATGAGATCTTTATGACACAACACTAAAGGCTTCTAATGCAATTTGAATAGCCTAATCAAAGTGCATAACCTACATTCTTCTTTGCAGTTGCAACCAACTAGATGTAAGGGGCCGTGAATGAGATTTCAATGATGCTAAAACTATGTAATTGGATTTGGGCAACTTGGTTATGGAGCCCAACCTATGACCCTCATACAGTTGCTTAATTACATACACAACATACAAGCAACAAGGACTAGATCAAGAGACTTTTACTTGAAGAAATTTTCTCCATTACTTCTTTTCAATAGGATGCATTACACCTCATTGGACTATTGATGTCCCATTTAAACTTTGGCACACAATACACATTATCAGTCAAAAAAACACCACTTCATCCAAGGCTTGTGCAACTTCCTATGTCTATCTATATGGTAAGAAACCATAAATGCTAATAGAAGAACAAGCTTACCCCACATACCCTCAGTGCACAACACAACATGCTTCTTAACAAAAGGATGGTGCAGTTTTGGACCAAGTTATCTTCAAATATGTGCTTCAAACATGTACCTTTTGGCAAATAGTGGATACCCTCTTCATCATGTCTAGAAACTTGCTAAAAAGGACATCTTTGTGACTACATACAGATTGTTCACAATGTCTACATCCCACCAATCATGTTGTCCTACAATATCTATTGAATTTATGTCCACAAGAAATGTTTTTCCTACTAATTCAGTTTTAACTTAAATGCCTCTTTTAGATTGCTACAAAAGATTCCAAAACAATTATGAATATCTATATTGTTGAAAACAATTGCTTTTATCCAAGATTCATAGAATTCACAAAAATTCCTAGTTTTGCAACTTCTTGTAATGTCATATCAACCTTGCATCTCAAACCATGTATATTTGCATTCCATACCAAACATATTTTCAAATCAATGATTAGCAAAAATTTTACAACAGAAATTGAAAAACTTGTAAGGCAAGATCAATAAAGATTTCAAAAGTGAATATTGTACCAAAACATGTACTAATATATTTATCAAATTGATGTAGACTTCAAATATCACACAAAGTATATTTGAACCAAAAAGACCAGCTGGTATGTTGTATTAATAAAACCCTCACAAAAAATCTTTAAAAAAAAAAAAAAACAAACAACACTTCAGATCCTCTAATAAATATGCACCATACAAAAATGTATTATAAGATCTACAAAAAGAAAAAAATCAATATACAATGTAAAATGGTGTATCAAAATTCAAATACCAATTTCAAAACACATGTAATATTGTTAATATAATTCACTGGAATAAAACTAGAATTGGCATAAAATTGTCAAGATTTTCTAAAATAAAATCCCATCAATGACCCAATTATACAACCCTATCATAAAAAATCAGACCTTGATACCCAAAATTTTTAATTTTGCACGTTGTTTAATCTATTGGTGTGGACAGAATCAAAATAATACATTGTATCCACTTTTTGTTTTCCACAATATCATACAAAATTTGCCAAAAACCCATAACTCAAAACTACATTTGAATACAAATCACTTTTTTTCATTCACTAATGAAAACCCAACAATTTATGTAGTAGGGCTTAAGGTGAACTTGCTGATAAGATGTGTGTCATGGAAAATCTTCATTAGTGAGCCTTGTTGTGCCTTGAATTCATCAACCATCCCCAAAGTTTGGCCCACCAAAGATTCAACCCAAGGCCCCGAATGAATATAATCATATTTTTTGCCCATCTCTTGCTTGATCTTGTAGTTGATGTGAGCCCCACTTTCGACTAACACAATGCATTTGCACATATAACATTAATAGCTAGAATCCTTCGTTTGTAAATGATGTTAAATGGCACTTGCTATAGGGTCCAAATTCTTTAAGGAATACCAAAATATTGTCATGTTGTCACCATTTTTGTACTCCTTTGTCTAGTCTTATTTGACCATCTAAAAACACAAAATGGATGAAATTAATGGAATTTAAAATTGTAACGATCTAACATATGGTACTTATAAATAACTTGACACATTTTGACTCATTATTATTAATGGGGATCAAAATATATGACAAAAAAGGACTTCATTAAAGATTAGGTCCTTTTTGTCCTTAGTGGTACACCTTAAAGAATTTGGACCCTACAATCATTTTCAAAACAAGAAGTTTTGATGGGAATATGCAACTTCCCCATAACCTACAGCAAATCATTCGATTTAAATCCACCACAACATTTTTTCTTTTTTTCTTTTAAAACTACTAATAAATTATTATCATTAGGGTTTCAAAATTACATTAAAACAGAAACTAGGCATGAAAAGAATCAAATTAACATTTTAATTATTATGATTAAGGTTTGGAAATTGCATCAAAACACAAACCATGCGTTAAAAAAAATCAAGGATAGGCATAACTATAGACATAGAAATTAATATCTTAAATATGCATCCAAACTAAAAATAAAATGCAAGAAGTCGATATAACATTTGATCATACCTAATCCCATTTACAAATCCATTATGTTAACCCTATCAATTGACCATAAACCTTAAACTAATATCCAAAAAAGGTTATGTGTTTTAGACAAATCCAAAACAAAAGTGAATTCTTCAAAAATTATAAGCTGTACAGACAAACTTAAACTAGAATGAAGCAATACAAGATAGTGGGTCATACTTGGATGCAATTTCCATATTCTATAGCATCCCAACTAACATTAAAATAAAATACACCAATACAAAACAATAGACCATACCTACATGTAATATCTATATTCTATAACCTTAAAATCTAGCAATACAAACCACCAAGAATTGAAAAGAATTCATTATCCTACAATTCAAACACATAATCTTGGAAACAACCACTTTTAAACAAAAATCCAACAAAACAAAACAAAACAAAAAAAAATTAAATACTCACATTAATTGTTATGGTGAAATTCAACTCGTTAGTTTAGCTTTCATGTATTGTAGCCAACCATAATGCAAAGATTGCATCCACCACTAGAATCACAAATATCAACGCATCATTTGTTAGAAGTTGTTGCCCACCATGTGTGGCACTCCTTACATTCTTGACTAGAAAGGTTGTTGGCCTTCTAGTGCTATATGTCTGCATCAATTGCATATATTCAAAGTAAAACTCAAGAAAAATAATAATGGCTTGCATGTTGTGATTACCCTCACCATCATATACAAACAGAATGAAAGACTTGGTTGAACACCCGTAGATGTCAATGACAACTATTTTGATAGTACCCAAATAATCAAGGTCATCTTGCTACATAAACCCTTCAGTGGTATAGGTCGGGATGCAATTTAGAACGAATGGGAATGGATAATGTTTTCAATAACAATCGTTGGACCAATTGTAAGAACAAACATCCAACCCCTTCATTTGAACTTGTTTTTAAACATCACTCCAAAGTTTGACATTCAAACAAACGAACCAACATTGAGTTAAGGTGAAAATGTTGTCACAAATGTGGATCCAACCATTAATGTGATCGTCATGAAACTAGATGGATCAGTAAGATCGCAATTTATGTATTTGCAGCCACTTCCAACCACATCACACGAGCCATAGTGACTCAAAATGCAACCTTCAAAAGGTGCTCCAAGCATCCTTTGTTATACATAAAAAATTGACACCATATTGATAGGAGCAGATTGCATTTTGCCCAAGCTCACATCACCTAGAACGATTGCATTACCATAATTAACAACCATTTCCATAGCTCTATGGAATAGAAACACACAATACAATATCCTAAGAAACCTTTTTGGAACTCTTCCAAACCAATAAAACAACTTTTAGAAGACTTCGACCCAGATAACAAAAACACAAAATCCTACCACAAAACCAGTTGAAAATGTACAAATATGTTAGCCAACACCAAAAGCTTGCAAAATGCCTATGTACATTCAACCTAGACAACAACAGTTCAAAAAATCACACAAAATTCAAATTGAAAAACACAAATACTATCAATAGGTCAAACTATAACTAAAATCAAAAGAGGTTAAACAAATCTAAGATTCTTTTGAAGGTGAAGAAAAACAAAGCGAAACAAAAAAAAAACTAGAATAATGGAAACTCCACTAAAATAATGAGCCCAATGTCTCAACTTTTTACATAAACACCCCAACAATGATTTGAATGAGGCTAGGACAAATAATGAGAGAGTGAGAGATCATGAAAACACACCCTAACAATTCAATGTGTAATAGGGTTTCATACATTTGTGAGAATTTTAAAGGACCGATGGAAACGGTAGGAAAGGATCATTATTTTCAATGTTCAAGGTTATGTGTAAGCCTAAAGATAGTTTTTCCACCCCAATGGGATTGTTGGATTTGGTGATATGAATTTGTTTTCGTAGGTATCTTAATTGAACTAATTGTTCAATTTGTAATGTCTATTATATAGACATTGATCTAATACATTATTTTGTGCACTTTCTTAAACTAGGTATATGTTTAGTAGGGTTGCAAAAATTATAGTGGGCTAACTTCAAAAAAAAATTAGGGCAAAATATTTGTCAAAAGGTGGCACAATTATCTGAAAAATGGAATATTTTTTTTGTTATAATTTATTTTTCATGAAAACAATTCTCCTAAAAACAACAGAAAACTTTTGATTTTGGGGAAGAGTGTCACCACATTTATGTTTATTGGCTACATTTTGAAAAAGTTCCTTGAAATAATGTTGCTAGTTAAGTTGAAATCTGCCTAGGGATTCTTGCCACTTTGGCTCCATCAGGAAATTGGCCAAAAAAACACACACTGATCTACTTTCCTTTCTGACATGTAGCCAAATTTAGCTAATTTCCTCTTTTGAATTATCGCCAAATTGGCTACTAATCATAAAGAGTCTAGCCAAATTTGGCTACAGGGCAGTTAAGGTAGTAAGCTTTTTTTTTTGGGGGAATCTTGCTACTGTTTGACGCCTTTCACGAGCAGGCATTTTAAATATGGCGAGCTCAATCCAAAAACCTTGCTTTTTGGCGCTTGGTTTTTTCCATAGAAAACGTGTTGTGGGGAGGAGACGAAAGAACGCCGGAATTGCGTTGGTAGAATCTGCCGCTACGTATTTCGTGCGTTCACGACCGTAGTGTACAGCGGACCGTCCCGCGAGCGAGCGAGCGAGCGATGGCGAGGAACGTAGCCGCGACTGCAGCAGCGGAGGAGTAAGGAACTTAACAGTACGCGCGATTGCTGCGGCGGAGTGATTTGTAAGTAGAGCTGGGAAGATGGGCGCTCTGTGTTCGTGTCTGGGCGGCGATTCGCCCAAGGAATCGAAGGAGCCAAACAACCAAGCTCCTGGTGCAGTGGTTAATATAAGTGAACCGAGCTCTAGAGCTGGTCTTGCAGCCATTCGGCGGTGGGTCTCTCTCTCTCTCTCTCTCTCTCGTCTGTCTTACAATCTTCTGTTTTCTTCTTTATGAAATCATCGCTTGTCTCTCTGCGAAGTGCTTTGCATAAAAAAAACCCTCTTCAGCCTAACAGTAAACCCTAACCCTAAACTGGCTTCAGCTCTTGTTTTCAGATTGTGTGACCAGATTTGGGGACCATGCATGCTATGTTCCGTGCTAATTGGTACATAGGTTTTACTCATGTGGTTTTTGGCATGGCACACAGAGCGGAACAATTTGCAAATACACCTGCTGGAAAAGCTGCACATAAAGTTGCTAAAGTTGCGAAGGCAAGGACTAGCCTTGCTCCAAACAGAGGAGGGGAACCTGGACTCAAAGTATGTGTACCTAACACATCCCTACACGCTATAGTATATTGACTTCTTCTTATGTAGAGTGAGGATTATTGGTGTTGCGGCTTCAGAATGGTGCAATGAATGACTGAGGATTTGCTTTTGAGTGATGCTGTGAAGCGAATCTATTAGATTCAATGCTCAGAACTGTATTGTGACAGGTGTAGGGTTGAGGGTTGGGTTTTTAGGGTGGTTGTTTTGTTGTTGTTGCATGAAGTGTAGCTTGTAACTGATGTCCAGCACTTGAGAGAGCTTAGGAGATTCAGCTGTTTATTATTATCACATGAGTAGTTCAGAAAGTTGTTATAATGAATCTCTAAGAGTCAAGCTTTGTTTTATTGTACAGTGGCAAATGGGATGATGATGATGAACTGGAGCAAAGCATCTTGCCCACAAGTATGCCAACCTATATTGATAAAACTGTAACACCACCTATGTACCATATCTAAATGCAACCTCCAACATACTTTTATTGCCTCTAGCCCACAATCCTAACCTTTATCATCATGGGTTATGTTCCGGGTGCCACACCATGGGGTTATGTTCTGGGTGCAGGTGGTGCCAACCACCACCCCTCTATGTAGGCCCCTCTCTATGCCTTAGGCTCAGATTCTTGCGTGTATAAGCATGGATAAGCTAGAATGAAATGAAGCTTAACCCTCACAAGCTTGTTTTAGCTCAAAGGACAAAATTGTCAACTTTTTTTATTAGCTATGTCTCTTGAGTGCTTAGCCAATGTCATTACTGAGCCTTCCAATTGTTCTAGGAATCCAACAGAAACCCACCTGACACAGATGTCTGTATAGACGCAGATGTCTGGAGGTTTTCTCTGCAATCCCATAGATATGATTATCTATTGAATTCCTCTTGGGAAGAGGAGTAGATGTGGTGACTTGGGCTGCCCCTGTGAGTTGTGGGAAGCTGGGCAGCCCCCAGGATCCTGTTGTTCTGTGCCTGTACCCAATGTCCTCTGCTGCCTCCTCCTCTTCTGACAGCATGTTGGGTCTGAAACAAAGGCAGCAGCAGTGGTGACATGACATGACTGTGGTAAGCTTTCTTGTCTTTGTCTCTTCTTCTTCTTCTACCATCTCAGGTGGGTGATATTGTTTCTTTGTTTACTTCCCTGCCCCAGCTGCCCTAGTCTTCAAAACGTGAAGACAGTTTGTTGCTTGAGTAATTTTGTTGTCTAGTGGCTCAGGAATACTAGACAATCTGATGGTTTAGCACAATTCCTGTCCATTGATGGAGAGTGTCATGCCTTCATTGTAGATTTGCAAGTTTGTGACCATTATCTGTGCTGATCACCAATTTTCAAGAGCCCATTTTCTGTACAACAATATACCCCTAGTGTGTTTTTGAGCTTGAACAAGGGATGTCGCTGGGAGGATGTGTGTTTTTCAATCCTGCAATGTGTGGTAGGCCCAAAAAGTGATACAAAGAGAGCTTTGGCTGGAGTCTTTCTCAAATGATGACAGTGGTTGGATCTTAGGTTAGAGAATGCAATGTTTCCAATGATGCTGTGCTAATTCTCTTTGTCAGCATTAATACGGATATCTGGTATGCGTCAGGCTTTGAGGAACGCATGGCATGACCATTGGGATCTGGGTTTCTGGTTGTAGGTAATTGCAAGGTGGATCTTCAGATTTAAGAAGTGACAGGAGGCACTAAGGCCCAACAGCATATTTGAACAGCCATGGACAGAAGCAGAGCTGGGCTGTGATGGCATCATGGACTGTACAAGGCTTGCAAGATATGTGAAGGCTGCAATTTGAAAGTGCAATGCCTCAGTGTTTTGACACATAAAGTAGAATTGAACTAGAGTCCATGAGTCTAGACTGGCTCACTTTCATTGAAATGGCCACTGGCTGTGCTGATCTGTGAGCATTTGAAGAGGACAGAAGCAGCAATGCAAAAATAATCAAAGTGGCTGTGAGACAGATGGTTGATGTGGGGAATAGCCTTGTTGACCCCATGCAGGAGGAGTAAGGAGGATGCTTGGAGTTCAACAAGATGACCCATGCATGATGCAGTTCTTTCTGGGATTTGAGATGTGGGGAAAGGACAGAAGGCATTTGGAACTATTTTGACAAATGAAAAGCAATGGGTTGGGGCTCTACCCTGCCACTTTTGTGGGTGTGTCCAGTCTAGTGGCACTTACTGAGGGGCACATGTGCTCATGCACTGATCATCCAGAATTTTTAGGAGTCTCTTGGCTTTGCAGCAGTAGCCAACCCTGTCACTTTTGTAGTTGGGTCCAGCCTAGTAGCACTTACTCAGGGGTACACATGCTCATGCACTGATCATCCAGAATTGTTGGGAGTCTCATGTCTTTGCAACAGTAGCCTTGTCTAGTTGACATGTTTACCAAATGTTGAAGCATTCAGGATACTTGAAAAGTTAATCTGGAGAAGGCAGAGAGGATGTGAGTAAGACAACCTACTGTGAATCAGATGATTCTGACCTCTCTTGGTGCTTGTGGAGTTCAGGGCATTGTCCATGTGGGAGAACATCTTGCAAAGGGAGTTTTTGACTTGGACTCTGGAAATGCAGCAGGGCTACAGGCCATGTTGAGTAAAGTCTTTTCCAACTTCCAATGGAGAAGTAGAACTCCAACAGTCTTATTCCAAGGTGATTGTCTATCTTTCTGATGCTTGAGTGCTAGTCAACATCATAATTGGGTCTTCCCTGTTGCTTCTGGAAATGCGACAGAAACAGAGGACACGGATCTTTGTACAACAGTTTACCAAAATTGTGGAGGTATATTATTATATCATAGTGATGGTTTGTCACTTTGTGTGCAACACTCACAAGGTTATGATTGCACTCATTGTTGTGTCGCCTTCAAAGTGGTGTTGTGCATGTTTTCCTGGAATCTTATAGATGTATCTTCCAATGCTCTATTTGAACTTAAGAGAACATACTCTTCTAGCTTCACTACTCATGAACAACTGGCATATGAACAACACCTGTACAACCATACTGAAGAAGGTTTCTCATTTGTGAAGTTTCTAAAAAGCTTCACAAAAACTTGAGTGTTACACAAAAGCTTGAGAAAGAAGTATTCGGTATCAAAATGGGTTCAAAAGCTTTTGAAGAGTCCAAAGTAGTTGTAGCTTCTAAAGACCAAATTAGTCAAGCAGAGCAATACCCATTTTTTTTGGTGTCAACATTGTGTCTCTTTTGGTGTTGGTAAATTTAGTCCGTGCCAATACTAGGTAGCTGGGTCTATGCAGATAGATTGTGTCACTTTGATCAGTAGCAGGTAGGTAAGGGGAAACAAGTATGGATTTGTTCTTGTGCAATATCCTCATCTTTTGATGGTAACATCCCCTATTTGGTGAGTAGGTAAGTAGGTGCATGTAGGTTGCTTTAAGTAAGTGGGTAGGTTGCTGTGTAATTCAGGGCTGTTCATGTTTTAGATGTACGTAAGGGGAGGAAAACAAAACAAACAAACTACCTTCCTTAACAATAATACAAGATATCCGCTTACAATAGAGTGGGTACAAATCTTTATAGAGATTTAATGGAGTTCACTATACATGTAAAATCAATTGCTGGTTTGTGCCCAGCAACTCTACAAGGGCATCTACAATGTTCTTGATTTTACAAGCAGCAGCTATGAAACAATCAAATGCACACACTCTAAATCAAGTGCACACGCTCTCTGTGCATTTATGAAAACCCTAAACTCATGCACACAACAATAGTACAACCAATGTAACATGAAATGACAATACACACAAATACTGGACACACTAACTACAATGCACAAGTTTTTTTTACTATGTGCACTAGGGGAGGAAGTGCACAAACCTACTACTCAAGGCTTGGGCATGTTGCTCCTGTGGTTAGTAGTTCTGTCCAGCCCCCCCTTGCAGCTGCTCATTGATTCTCTGTTAATAGGAAGCAGGAATAAAATTGGTAATCAAACCAGGCACTGATACTGGTACAATGCGACATGGTCCTGGTGCTGAAATGTGAGATCTTGTGCTGCTTCTGCTTTGTAAGTGATAAGACCCAGTTTGATTCTTTGTTGATCTCTCGTCCTTTGAGCTTCTCAGGCTTCTGCAAAATTTGGAACAAAACTATATTAATTCTCAGCAAATTAATATAGGTGGGACAGTTGCAATTTTGCCAGCAGCTTCTCTGATTAGGTGTAAGTCCATAAATCCCGATGGAACAAGCAGCTCATCGTGTAATGACTCTGCCTGGCTAAGTTATGGCAGGTGCGAGTAGTAGTAGCAGCTATAGGAAAGGTTTTTGAGAGAAGGGTTTAGTGGACTTCAAACCTTGTAGAAAGTGGGTGAGAACTATTATCCACATTTTCATTTGCAACCTGCTGAGCATAAGGATGAGCTGCTGGCTCCTTGAGCTTGTCTGTAGCTGTAGCTACTCTACAGTTGATCCCACCAGGTCCCTTTTTCTTCACTGAGCCAGTTTCTGAGCTTTTTGCGACCAATGAATTGATTTTTCTTGCTGAGAGAAGAGGACTTGAACCCTGAGATCCACTTGTGAAGAATCTAGACTTCAAGGCTGTTGTAGATGGTGAGCACTCAGAATCATCAAGTGATCTACCACCATCAAAGGACTTGGATGTCAATGCCCTTTGGTTTTTCAAAAGCGTTGCAGAACTGGCTGATGATGGGTGTTCTACAACAAACCCATTGTTGGCAAATATTGCATTTTGTGGTCCTTTCTCTGATGATGAATTCCTTGGGGTGCTATTATTGCTTGCTACCCGTAATGCTTCCTCTGAAACTTTCAGCCGCAGATGCAGTTTGTCCTGAACAAATAACAGGCAAATCAGCCAGGCAGCTCCACAGAACAATCTATTTTTTGTTTATGATAATTTTTGCAATGCATTTAACCAAAATAATTTTTCTATTTATTTGACCATGAACTTTCATTTCAACTTATCCCTACACTTGAAGCAATCATGCATAGAGAGTACATTAAAAAAAAGAAGAAGTAAAGGTTGGCCTAGATAAAGAGGGATGGACTACAACAAAATGTTTCCTTTTCAACTAAGTGAAATGACTTGAGTTTTGCAACTTCCAATTTGTGAAGCCAAAAATGGAAGTTGCAAAACCCAACTTGTTTCACCTAACGAAAATTGCAAAACTCAAAATGAAAGTTGCAAAACCCAAGTTGCTAAATTTTCACCTAGTTTGAAAGGACATGTTTTTTTGGTTGTTGTTGTTGTAGAGGTGGTTGGGAATGAAAGGAAATTATACCTTCAGTTGCAGCTCATTCTTTGCAGATTTCTCCATTGCGGCCAACTTCTCCCGGAGTTTCTGAATCTCGCCCTACAAAAATTTAGCCACTTCTCATGTCAGAATTTGTGGTCAAATTTAATATCTTAGAGCCTCAGGGACACTGGTGCAAACAAACACTGAACATTTTGAAGTAAACAACAGCTGGACATCATTTATAAAGCAGAGCTATGATGGTCACAAGCCAAAGTTGTGCAGATCTAGATGAGCACTAGTGATCACCATGTGCAACCCCAATGAGCTTGCTTGCAGAATTCATGTGTGGATCAAAACTCTGTAGATTCTTCTATATACATCATGATCTGCAAAAGAAATTTCAACACTAAAGATCTGGAAGGCAAATACTTTTCACTGAGAGATTCATAGTGTGTTCTTATGACCTGCATAACACGCCTTTCATCAAGCCATTGCTTCACAGGCATGAGCTTGTCCTCAGAATCCTTCCAGCTGTTAGCCACCACTGTGGCAACTCTGTTGGCGCTGATTTTTGCACGAGCAAGCTCACGTTCCAGAGTCTTCTTCCCTTCCTGTCATGCAGCAGGAACATCATTCAGGATGTGAAGCCCTAAACCCTAAACCCTAAACCCTAAAGCTTGCATATAACATCAAGGCTCAGGGACAGGAAAATATCAAGCAAACAAAGAATCACTACTGATCCCCGGGCTGAATCCTGATAGACAAGATCACTACCCACAATGCAGCCTGCAGTGTGCAGCCACTGCAGATCAGGTCAGCACATTTTTTTGCTGTAGTCCTGGCACACATAATAATTTTTTTCTGCTTCTTTCAGCTGCACATGAGCATGGGACTTGTCTGAAACTCGGTGGAACAAGAAAAAGATAGCTGTGGGTGGGTGGGTCTCTAGTATGCAGAGCTGCTGCCGTACTGTAGGACTTACTGATAATTCTTGAACTTGCCGTTGATAGTCTCTAATTGCAGCATTCACATGAGCAGCAGTGCCTCCTGCTGCAACTGCTTCTTGCAGTTCATCAACTGTGGTGCTCAGCTTCTCAACTTCAGCCACCTTTTGTCGATGCATTTTATCAAGACATTTGTTGTCTTCCTGCAGCAAAGCATTGATTAAGAGTACAAGCACCACCTCAGCGGCTGCCTAAGGCGGTAGTACTCTTATTCTGGTAACTCCCTCAACCTCGGGCCTTGCTTAGCACAAAAGGACTCTATAATCTCACATGAAAGATACCAGGCTGATCCTGAGCTATGTCACTAAGACTCAAGAAAATGGTGTAAATTCATCTGGTATCAGAAATAATCAGAACTTGTTGTATATGTAGATTGCATCTAGATTAGAAGTTTTCTATATCCAGTAAGGGAAGTTTTTAGTTTGAAGTATGAACCTGCCATGATCACTTGGGTGAGCTGCACAGAGTCTTTCATTCATTCATTCATTATACCCACAACATGATGCTGCTGAAGCTGCTTGAGCTTGTTAGTTCTTGAGGAGCTTGGAAATTTTAGAGGAGTCTAGACTTACAGAAATGTACTTTGTGATGATATATGTTCTTCAGGAAGTCTGTAAACATATAGATGTATGTACCTGGTAGATTTCAATTTTCCTCAGAAGCTCTTGATTCTGGTTCTGCAAATCATCAATTGTAGCTGCCTTGGCCTCAGCAACTTCCACAGTCCTTCCAGCCTCAACCAAAGCAGCCTCCTTGGATTTGGTCAGCCGTTCAAGTGCTCTGTTATTCTCTTGCAACCTTGCAATCTGCCACATCCACCCAATTAAGGACAGTCTAATGAAGAACTTGGTACTACACAGTTCACAGATTTTCACAACTGTAGAGGTCTTGAATCATTAGGAAAAGAACTAGACCTGGCAATAATATATTACACTTCAACAGCCAAAGGCATTGAAGTTGTATACTAGACTTACTTCCTGACGTGCAAGCTTAAGCTCAGACTCCAAAGGAGCAACGATGGCGTCAATGGACCATGGCAACAGCTGATCTTCATCTTTCTGTGCTGCAGCCAGCTGCACTCTCCTCACAGTTGCCTCTGCTGCAATCTGTGCAGCCAGGGCTGCTTTCTTTTCATCGTTGATTCTCTTCACTTCAAGGTTCTGTGAGATCCAGGACCCACACATGCAATACATGCCAGGATGATAATGATGATGATGCTGATAATAGCATCTAGCTAGCTACCAACTATTCTGAACCCAAGAATGATGAGTTCACATGTCACCGCGAGCTGCAGCTTCTATGAACTAGTTAGTTAGTGTGTGGAGGAACAGCAGCTTTATGTGCAGAAGAACTATAGATTTACTCCTGGTTCCTGAGTTAAACTGCAACTAGTCCTAAGATCCTGCAGATCTAGCTGAGCATCAGAGATATGTTAATAAAATTAGCAGTTCCATACCTTATTGTCAAGAAGAATCTCCATTGCCTTCAATTTCTTGTCAACCTTCTCCAGCTCCTCAGCAAGCTGAAATCAGAGAGTCAGGAATCAGAAGTACGACCATTTCACGTGATCAATGACCTTCAAATGAAGCTGCCTCAAATGGCGCATCTTCCAGTCAAACTCAGCTTGCACAACACGCTTGAGCACAAGATTGAGGAGCCAGACAAGCTGCCGCTGCAGACACCTAGCTGGTATTCTAGGTGCTCAACAAAACATGCAAGATCCTCGAGTACTAGATCTCAAGATACCAGCTAGCTGGTGAAGATCACAAACACACCAAGAGATTCCATGAATGCAGCCATGCAGATCTCAGAGAGCTGCTGTTGCCAGGGTCGAGACCTAAGTGCTGTACCTCTTCAACTGCTTTCTCCTTCATACGCTCCGACACCTTCAGAGCTTTAATTTCAGCTTGAGCTTCGACCAATTCACGCTCCTTGTCTAGCATGAGCATTAGAAAAGAAGAAAACAGACACCCATCAACAACATTATACTTAGAACTTGGATCTTCTTCTCTGTGGAGCTAGATCGAGTCCATGCAGGAGAGCTGCTACAATTCTTGACGTAATTCTTCGATCAGCACTAGACGACGATAACGACGACTGTCTTACCCTTCAGTTCGTTCTCGAGACGAGCGAGCTCCACCCTAACTGGATCAGAACCGTGTAGAAGTTGGAGAAGCTGGTCAACATCGTGATGATGATGATCAACAGCTGCAGCAGTATGATCCTCATGGATTGCTGCTGCAGGCCGCGGCGGCAGCGCCGTATTGCTGCAGCTCAACGTCTTGCCCTTCATAGCTTTACACTCAGCAGCTGCTGTTGCTGCTCCCCAGCTGCAGCTGTCATCATTATCATCATATTCCACAACAAAAAAATTTGCTTCCTCCATTTAATTAATGAATTAATTATTCCCGAAGTTGTAGCAAACCTGGAGCAGCTTCTGATGAAAACCCCAGATCTCAGATCATCTGGGTACACGAGATGGACATGACATGATGATATATTTGCAGCAAAACTTGTTTAAGCTTCTGAAGAGCGAAGATCAAGAAGAAGAAGAAGAAGAAGAAGATCAGGACTAGAAGTAAGTAATGGAATTCTTCAGCTACTAGTAGTGCAGCTGCTCACACAGTGTGGCGCTTTGATTGATTTATACAAGTTCCAGCAATGTTCAACTGCTGTTGCTGCTGCAAGTGGTGGAAGAAGTTCTAAGAAGAAGTAGATGATGATGATGATGAAGAAGGAGAAGTCTAAGAGCATGCTAGACTTGATTACAACATGAGCAGCAGCATGAGCATGAGCATGTTTGTTCAACGAAAGTTTTGTGATAAAGTAGTCCATCTGGTGAGCTTTTTGGGGTTTTTTTTTGGCCATTTGTGCACGCACATCTTGACTGTGAATGAATCCATGGATTGATGCAAAGAAGAGCGGTGAACTAGAAAATTTTGTTGAGCACAAAGACAAACCAATTTCTGGCTTCTGTGGCCCAGTTTGTGTGTGTGTGTGTGTGTGGTTTTTTCCTGGAGAAATTTCGCCATTTTGACAAAGAAATTGGGAAAAGTTTTGGACTTTTTCGGGGTGGAGATTTTCTAGTGTAAATTCGACTAATTTTTCTCTTTTTTCGATATAAGAAAATAAAAGAAATAAAAGACATAATTATAAAAAAATAAGTAAAAATCAACCCAAAATTAATTAAAATTTAATTAAAAATTTCAATAAAAAATTGACAGAATATTCCATAGGAGAGATTGCTTCTTTGCTTTTTTTTATTTGGCAAGAAGAAGACAAAAAAACAATCTTGGTGCCTTAAATGTGGATTACTTGTGTGTACCAGTGTTGGCTGGCTATTGAATTTAAATTTTTTGCTTTTTAGCTGTTGGGTAGGTTTTTATTAATTAATTAATTAATTAATTAATATTATTAATTAAAAAATTAATTAAAAAACTTCGTTACCAATAGGTTATCAGTATCAATATCAAAAACATTTTTGAGTGCCAATTAGGTTATGAAATAACCAGTTGATAGGTTATTTATTGAGGGACAACAACCCTGATTCTGCATAAGGGTAGGTTATCAAAATATTAACTGGTTGATAACCACTTGCTGGTTATACCTAGGGCTTTTAACCAAGTTATTTTTATTTTTATTTTTTTACTTCCTGTTTTCCTTTTTGTTTTAGGATTGATAACCTACCCGGATGATACACCAGGTCATCCAGGTAGGATATTAGGTTTTTGAAATTTTAACACTAATCAGTCAGGTTATTAACTGGTTATGAAAAAAATCAATAACCGAATGAATTATTCATAGCCAGATTGATAACCGGGTCAAAGCTCAATAACTGGCCAGCATTGGTGTATGGCTGATTAAGCTTAAAAATCAGCAGAGATTAGGATTAATCTTGCTTAATTAATTATTTTAGTGCCTGGATTTTCAGAGCATAGGACCAGTGTTTTTCTTTTTTGGCATAGTTTCACATCCTGGCGAGAAAAAAAAGAAAAAAGAAAAAAGAAAAAAAAAGGGCTCGTGAACAGCATTTTTTTTGTGTGAAATTTTGCACTGTTATGAAAAGAAAATTGAAAAGTGAATATTTTGTTGCAGTTTAGCCAAATTTGGCTACAAACAAGATATGCAAGTGAAAAAGTTTAAGCATCCTTCACAATTTTTTAGCCACATGCTAGAACCCAATAGAGAAATCTGGCAATTTTATAGGAAGTTTTCTACCATAAATTGTGGATTATAGTGCACCTTATTAGCTAAATCAGCAAAGATTATTACCTTAAACTAATACTACCTGGATTTAGGGCTATAGCTATTAGCTAGTAGTACCAGTCTTTTTTTTTTTCCTTTGGCGAATTCTCACATTTTTTCAACTTGAAAAATATGAAAATAATTTTTATGAAAAGAATGGCCCTTATTAGCCATATTCCAAAACAAAAATTTAAAGTTCCCAGATTTTTCTACAACAGGCTCCAGCAGGTAGCCAAAATGTAAATTTTTTTTACTATTATATTTAGTCTATGACCAAATTTGGCTAAACTATCTTGTGGATGATGATCAATTTGGCTACAAAATTGGAAAAAAATATAAATCTGGCTACAAACAAAAGACAAAAATTATTAAAAAAAATTAAAGCATCCAACTATATTGTTTGCCAGCCTACTCAAACTTAGTACAAAAAAACCTAGTGATTAGAAAGAAAAATTTGAAATCTGGCAACTATAAAACCTTTTTTTGTCTCCATTTTCAAAAAGCATTTCGCCATTATGACAAAATTTCACCTTAAAAAGACCCTTGTATGTATGGCACAGTTGAATGTGTGTGATCACAACAGCCTAATGGAAAGTCATTGAACTGGAGGCCCTAGTTCTTTCTGCATTGGGGGTGTTGCAACTGGTTCTTCGAAACCTATAGATTTAAATTAATGTTAGGAACAATCAGAACATGTAATGTGTAAGGAACTTTGTAAAGAACCCTAAACCCTACCCGAACATATGAATTCATAAAAGAGAATAACAAGTGTCACCTTCTCATAATTCACAAGTTGACTCATTACTAATACATGATGTCAATATCAATGAAAAGGTCTTGAAATGTAGATGCCCAAAATGGCCTTGCATGTGCCATTTGGACATTTGCATATTTTGCTCAATGCTTGACATACACACAATTGTGAGGTGTGACTTGCAATTTTGAAACATGAAATATGACAATTCTTTGAGGTGGTATTAAAGAACCAGAGCTCACAGTTTTTTTTTTATTCTGATTTTTTTATTCAAATATTCAGAAACAGCAGTTCTCAACAACCATATTGCTTTTGGTGATTAGCTAATCAATAGCATAAATAATTTACTAAATAAATAATTTATTTATTTAATTGAATAAATGCATTTCTTGCCCTTATTTAATATAAGCTTGTGGACTTTTATCTTGTGGTGTTGGCTCAAGTGGGATCATCATCTTTGAGGCTTTAAGAGATAGAACTTTTGCAGAAAACTTCTTCAAGGCTTTTTAAGACATTATTATCACTTTTTTTTCAATTGTTAGAAAGATTTGGCCTAATGTGAACTCTAGTGTCATTGGCCCAAGTTTCAAGGGTTAGGTTGTCAAAGGATAAGTAGAAGGGCCAATATGATGAATATTAGGCATTTATTTGTTGGTTTTTTTTTTAAAATGGAAAAAATCACTCCAAATTCAATAACTTTTTCTTTGTTGGTCCAAAATTTATGAAACGATCACTCGACACACCACCTTGTCAAGAGCTTTCCAATGATACTAAAAGCACAACAAGGGACCCCACAATTCAAGAGAGTTAAAATGTGATCCAAAACAAAACAAAACAAACATGTACCTACCTTAATATATAAATGCCATGAATTTAAGTAGATTCCAAAGTTCTCTTTCTCTACCTCACAAGATCAAAACCAAAAAATGGGAGCACCCAAGCGCCATAAATTGAAATTAGTAGTGCCGTTAATTAGGTGATTATTTTATGGTATTCTTTAAATAATATTGCCTGGATTTAAGAGATTTTTTTTCTCTGTTTCTTCAGTTTTGGGCTTACTTTTTATCTAACTTGGGCTTTTGTATGGGCTTGGGATGGGCGGGGAATAATAGCTCCTTGGCACTAAGGCCCACTTTACACAAGGAGTCAAAGGATAAGGTTCAACTCAAATCAAGCATTCCTATTGGTGCAAAAGTTGAAATCAGCCCCAAGGGCTTTACACTAGGAGTCAAGGCTGAAATATTATATATATATATATATATATATAATTTTTTTAATTATTTAAAAAAAATTCAATCTGCCCCAAGTTACTAATAAATGCTGAACTTCATGGCCTTGGATTGGCCCCAAGGCTTTAAAAAAAAAGTATACCAATGAATTTGGAAAGCCAATTTTTGCAACCCTTGGGGTCAATGTTCCAGCATTTATTAATATTCTAGTGTCAATGTTCTACCATTTATTAGTAATCTGGGGCCAAACAACAAGCCAAAAAAAAAAAATGCTTCTTATCCACTCAACTTTACTTTTCCATAGAAAAAAAAAGGAAAGAAGAAAAAAAAGAGTAAGAATGGGTATTATCCATGATGAAACTAGAAGAGAAAAGAAAAGTTGTGAAAAGTTTGTGGATGATTTTTCAACTGCATATTTAGATTTGGGGCAAACACGTCCAAAGATGATATGCCCGTTTTATTGCAAGATGGCAAACAATACTTTGAGAATACGTTTTTTTTCAAGGGTTGGTCACCAATTTTGCTTTCATGCATGTTTTGATTTTATTCTCACTTTTTACTCATTTGAGTGCATCCAAATTTCCATTCATTTGATTCATGTGAATTGTGGGGAACCCATCATGACAAAGAGGTTTAAGGTCGGTTGTAGACAATCCCAAAATGTAACATTACTTTTCTACCTAGCTCCGCTATGTAACATAAGGGTAACAAAACTTAGGCATGAGACGACAACCTTCAAGTTTGAGCACCAATTTGTTAATAGCCAATTGGTAGATATTAAACTACTTGATTGCTTTTACTTTGCTTTATTTTGGGTTTCGCATCCAAAGTTGAAGCTTGGTCAAATTTTTTTTTTTTGCTTTGGTAGCTAAACACTTCATTCATCACTTTATGTTAAACTTGATGGGAAGTTTTGTATTACTCCATCTTGGACAACCTATTCTTAAATGACTTTGAATAATCCACAAACCAAGAAAATGATGCTTTTATCAACCTAATTTTGTAGTCTTTGTAATCTTGGTAGTAGTCCAAAGGAGTAAAAACTCTTTGCAGTGCAACTCTTCTTCACACATTGCCATAATCCATTCACCCATATTTTCAATGAGCCCATTACAAGCCCAAAACCTACCAAGCAGTACTTTTGTTCACATATGATTTACTACAAGTATATGCACATATAATGTTGGCCTTCTTGCCTGACATCAAAATCTAACGGATTTGATGATTTTACTCATTGAACCAAACTAGAACTTCAAAATTCAGGAAAGTGGAGGAATTCCGCTAGTCTAGTAGAGCTAACTGAGGTAAGCCCGAATAGCCGGGCGGTTGGGACCTTAACCTACCCTAGTGGGTTAGGGTTTGAGGGTGTTGGCCAGAGTTGTCAATACAAAAAACAAACAAAAAAGTTCAGTAAACTCCTCAACCCCCACACCAACCACACCACCACAACCAAACCCAACACACACACAAACACCAA
>Ga0116231_10002927_pt1 | contig 35652 bp, 23 predicted proteins | sample S1TSphgellanicum_2_FD_89695 | JGI IMG/M metagenome (GOLD analysis project Ga0116231, IMG submission 89695) | Host-associated microbial communities from peat moss isolated from Minnesota, USA - S1T2_Fd - Sphagnum magellanicum MG | ecosystem: Host-associated > Plants > Peat moss > Unclassified...
TCTCCCCCCCCCCCCTCCCCTCCCCTCCCCTCCCCTCCCCTCCCCAAAAATCCCCTCTTCTACAAACATACAGCAACTTTTCAGGGGAAGACATACAGAACTCCCCCCTTGCCATGTGGTTGTCAGAACGTTAGAACTTAGAACTCTCAGGTTAGCGTATAAAATCAAGCTAAGCTGCAGCAGATTCAGGTACCCATTGCCCCTCTGTGATCCCTTTTTCTCAGCTGACTTGCCTCTTGCAACCCATCATCAACACCAGTGATTTGATTTTTTTCTGACAAATTTTGTGGCTTTTCCCAACAATAAAATTGGGATTTTTTGGGGTTTTGTTTGGCTAGTGTAAATGTGACATTAATAATTATGCTACATTTTGGAAATTTTAGCCAACTTTTCCATATCACAACCCCTCACCATTGATGTACTGCCTACAACTTTTCTCCTATTTATAAGTCCCATTTCTTTTCTTTTCAATAAACCTCCCATTTTTTTGGGTGTAAAAAAGTGGCCATTCCAAGTTGAAATCCTCCTCCTCTTGGAATTTTAGGCACATTTGATTTTAATTAATTTAAGGCGAATTAGACCCTTAGTAGTTACAATATTTATTCTTTTCTTTTTCAATAAACCTTCCATTTGGGTGTAAAAAGTGGCCAATCCAAGTTGAAATCCTCCTCCTCATCCTGGAATTTTAGGCACATTTTATTTTAATTAATTTAAGGCAAATATATACACTATCTTACTAAAATGTTGAGACACTGAATCCACTATTCAGTGTACTCCCCCCCCCCTTCCCCAGAGATGGAGATTTCCTTCAGACTAACAAATGTGAGTCACTTTAGTTCAAAACCTACTTGTTCAAGTTGGTGGTTGTTCACACCTTCGACTGCCATGTGCGGGTTCTTTCAAAGTGTCGTGAGAAATACTGAAGTGAACATAGAAACCCTTTTGCCATCATTTGACCAAATTAATTGTGGTTGGATGGGCGAATAAAAGACATGGAAATGGACCTTACTAAGGCCCACTTTAGACAAAGGTACAAGGAGCAGGGTCCAATGAAATTGATCATTCCTATTCGTCAAGAACTTTAATTTGGTCCCAAGGCCTTTAGACAAGAGTACATGACCAAGACAAATCAAATTGAGATTTAGCTTACATGGCATCATTTTGGAGGGAAACCAATTGGTCCAAAACAAAAAAAAAAAAAAAGCTTAAAGGAGAGCTCATGGTTTGGAAAACCAAAGTGTAACCTATTTTTCAAGGTTGCTCATTTTTATATTTTATTTTTTGTTTTATTGTTTTTTTATCATTGTTGCTCAAACTATGTGAGAACACAAGACATGCTATGAATTGAGGATCTTGTTGTAGCTCTTTTATTTTTGACCAATTTTTAAATTGACATGATTGGTTTTATGAATCCTCACAAGTTGGTTGTTAAAAAGAATGCATTTAAAACTTTTTCAAGTGCGTGAAATGAAAATGAATGATGGAACAAAAAGTGAAAAGTTGAAACATCAATTTTCACAAGTGGAAAGGGATTTGAATTTACAAGAGATGTTTAAATTGATTCCCATTCCAAAGAAAAACACCAAGAAACAAAATAATTGTGATATCTTGCACCTCTACTCATGAATTACACACAATGAGTGTGTATAAAGCCTTTATACACACTCATCGTACCTTAAGAAACAATGTTTTTTTCAATGTGAAGAAGTGTCCAATTCAACGTTCAACTTGCTTCAAATTGATCCTTCAACCTTTGGTCCCTGGATCCTCATCTAAAATGACCCTAAATGTATGGTCATACATGGTGTGAAGTCTGAACTCCAATGTTAAGCTAATGTTAAGGATGTTAAAATTAACCATTAGTTCACACTTAAAATAATAAATAACATTAAATCTTAAATGACATATGACATGACATTAATGTTAATATGTTGTTAGTAATCAATGTTAATTAAAGATTCAAAAAATTGATAAATTAACTCAATGTTTAGCATGCATCCTTGTTTATTTATTACTATTTTTTTAAAATGTAAAAACAAAAGGAGAAAGATTATTTTTGAAAGTGTGGACTAAATTGCAAACTCCCAAAAAAAATCTTAAATGTTAGTTACTAATTAGCATCATGTGTGAACATGTTAAAATAATGTTTAGAAAGTTAATGACAACTTGCAATGTTAAAATTTGTGATATTATGGTTCATGTCTCTTAATTAATTGATGTTAAGGTGATGTTAGCTGGAAGCCCTAAACACCAAGTGTGGGCCATACTTTAGGAAGTGCCATTTGTTCACAAACTGCCCAATGTTTGAGACTGATTTTGCTTTTACAAATTTTTATTTTTTTGACAAATTCAATCAGATGGACGTTGCAGAGTTTGTTCCAGTTTTGGAACAAAAGTGGTCTCTGGATCTGCAATTATGTTTTTTTTTTCATTTTTTTTCTCATATGCTCTGGTGGGTATCACAGGGACAAAAAAGATGTGGAGCATTTCATAAAACAAAAGACCCAAACCTTTTGCAGAGGAAAAATTCTGCATGACATGGTGCCCTCTAGATACACTAGAATTTTTCTGCCGGCACTTCATATCTTGCAAAACTAGTGGTACTCAAGGGAAGCCAATCGGCACAATCAATTGTCAACAATCAACCTTGTTTGTTTGAAGTGAAATCCTGTTTGTAAGTTCCCTGCCAATGTACTTGATGAAGTCATGTACTTGATCCATGTCTTCTATCTAGGGGGTGTCATAGTTCCCAGGCTCTGTTTTCAAGCTGTTCAGTGTAGAGTAGAGGATGGAAAGAAACAGAGTTGGCATCATTGAGTTGGATTTGCAGCCATAACTGCTTGAGTTATCTTGTCCATACTAAGAATGGAAAGACCAAGCTACTTGTGAATGTGACCATCTCAACTGAACAATGAGCACTTGTTGTCATGGTTTTTAGCTTGAATTGTCAAGACGATCATGAATTTAGTTTTCAAATGTAAGAATTCCTTGAATCTTCATTTAAAATTCAATTCCTTAATGTGTACCTAATAGTTGTCACTAGTGTGGCCTGTCCCATGCAGCACAATTTGTAACCATGAATGCATGTTTGAAAGGGGAAATGGTATCCCTTCTTTAGCTGACATCTGAAACAACCATTGTGAAATTTTGCAAAAATGTGTGAGAGAATTTGTTACAAAATAACCTTCTTTTAGAGCAAATTTGTCATGTTACAAAAGGATTTCGCCATTTTGTAAATGAGTTTTCTGTTATGAAGCGACTTTTTGTCACATTTCAACAATTGGGGCCTGACAAAAGTGTTGTTAATTAACCCAAGATCTTTGTTGGGATGTTCAAAATTGATGCTAAATCATAAAACTCAAAAAAAAAAACACACACACACACACACACCAGTCTGAATTTCAATTTTCACTATTTTTATTTTTATTTTTCAAAACTCAATATTTCCTCCACCTTTAGGTCCAAAAATTAGAGAATTGCCTTCATAAAACCCTACTCATTAAGAGCTTTTCAACAATACTAAGAGTAAAAACTTCAGGAAAATTTGGCCAACAGAAGTATTTTCCTAAACCTTTTATGGTTGATTTTATTAAATTTCTACAACAAAAAACATTCGATATTGAGTAACTCCTACACCACAATTCTAAACAGTATGAACCCACCTATTGAGGACTTTCCAACAATACTCAGAGTGCAGGGAGGGCCATTGTGGTTCATAAGATCTCAACATGACATGACAAAACAAACAAAGAACCATCCTTAATAAAGGATGTCCACCGTCCACATGGTTTGAATCATTAATTTGAAGGTTTGAACTAGAGTTGTTCAGTACTTGATTTCAAAAGGAACCTTTGGTCTTAATTTTTAATTTTTACTTTTCTTTTGATTTTGATGCAATCTTTAATCCAGTATTGAGACAAATTGTTTAGATTTTCTAAAACCTCTAGTTCTAGTCATTTTCACAAAGAATTTAGAACCAGTAGAACCAGTTAGAAAGAGTAAACAGGCAAACATACTCCACTTGCCGTAACTCCACATGCAAACTAATTTAACTCCTTACTTTGCCATAAGTAAACAAGTAAACAAATCTAGTGTCATTTTTGCATCCATGGATTCTGCAGATTTTGAACATCCCAACAAAGATCTTGGGTTAATTGTGCATCAGAATCTAAAGGATAATTGCAAGCAGATCAGATTTCAATAGTGAATCATAAGGTGTGAAACACTCCATTGGTATTCATTGCTTCATTTCATATTTTAGTTCCATCAGAATTAATATGGGGTTTTTTTTCTCATTCCACCTAATTTGAAATTACTTCAAAATTCACTTGTTGAAGGAGCATCACATGATGGGTAGTCATACAAAAAAAGACTTGCATGAGAAATCATGTAGTTGTTAAAGACACATTTCCCATAGATTGCTGAAAGAGAATCTTGCCCTTACCAAAGCTCTTACATCTCTGGCGACTCCAACTTCCTAGTGCAACAGTTGGTAGCTGGTATTCATATTTACAGTCGTCCATCTGATGGGGCCTTTTCACATACACATCTGGCAAAAAGAAGCTCTTTATACTCTTTCACTAATTTTTCCCATATAAGAAAGTTGGGGAACACTGAAGTCCACCTCTGACAGAAAATTTCTGCTTATGACTGCAGAGCCTTTAGAAGCAGTTGATAAAATGCCAGATACTGAATTCTTCAGTCCTGCAAAGTTTTGTTACCAAGATGATAATTGTACAGTAGAAGTCAAGGAGACCAGAAGGATGGAGGGGGGGGCCAGGAAGGGTTCCACCTGAAAAGTTTTGATACGATCAGCATCCATGAATAATGACTAATCCAAATCAAAATTCAAGGAGTGGTTCTCTTCCCCCACCACTTCTTCTTTGCCCTCTCATTTGACTCCACATTGGAAAGCCTCTGAAGCACTAGCCTTGTATCTCGCATCCGCCCCTTGAAATCCTTCTTCCATGTGTCAAACCTTGCCTTCAGTTTTCGGAGCTCCTCTTCAGGACTCAGACTTGCCTCAGTCACACCTGACTTCACTTCTACCAGAAAGTCAACATCATCATTGAAGACTTGTGTGCGGTGGTCAAATTCCCTGACAAGATGACCAACCACTGAACGGCCAGCCTCAACCTCAGCTCCATACATATACTCTGGCTTTTGGTGATGGCATTTGGAAACAAGATCAGGGCTCTTATTGCCAACAGTCATGTCATCATCCCAGTCAAAATCATCTTCATCATGAGCCAGCATGTGTCTGGTGGCATGATTCTGATGCCTCCTAGCACTGATGCAGACATTCATAGTCTCATCCTTGTTTTTGGGTGTTTGTGGCACTGGCTCAACTGCAGCCAGGCTCCTTTTGGCAGCTGCCAAACTGAGCTGCAATGAGGTCATTTGCTTCTGCCACAACTCCTCCATTGAAGAAGTCTTTGCCTCATACTCCAGCCACCGAGCCTCATAATGCTGCAGCTTTTGACGAAGCATGACATTCTCATCTTCCTTCTCCCTTACTGCTTTCTCAGCCATCACAGCACGCCCTTGCAGTTCTAGCAGATATGAGGGCTTCACCCTGATTGTCGGTTCCATAACCACCTGCTTCACAGGCAAAACACAATGCATGCCATGACCAGTAAAGAGACTATACACCATTCAATCCAAGATTGTTCATAAGTTTCCCATCGAAAGGAAAAGAGTTGAACACAGATATAAGTACCTCTGATGATACAGCCTCAACTAGTGAAGGCACAGTAGAGGCACTGCATGCCTCAATTGATTTCTCTGATTTATCCTGGTCTCTGTTGGCTTCCACAACATGTGCAGAATCATCCCCTGCTTTGTTCACTGCTGCATCAGCTGCTAATTCATCCTCCACATCGCATGAAAGGCATTGCAACCGCCTCTTTGCCAACCACATCCGAACCACTGTGGAATCCAAGAGTTCAAACAGTTACAAAACAGGCACCATGAAAAAGATAGACAAGAGGCCAGAAAGGTTGAAGTTTGATCCCAGATAGTCAAGTACCTGCTTGCACTAGCACAACTTTCTTTCGTGTTTGTAGATATGAATGACGCAACACATGTGTTCTCACATACTTTTGAATGATAACAGACGCATGATGTCTTTGCTGGAGATCCTTATACTGCTGCCTTGCCAGTGCACCCCTTACAACTGCCCATGACCAAGTCATCAGTTCTACAAGTACACACTGAAAAAGTTATCAAGAATATCTACAACATCCATGGAAAGTTCAAAGAAATGAACCAAAGAATAGAAGAATGTATCAAGAAAGGCCCTACCTGACTGCAGTACTACTGAAGCACTCCGCAGCTGCCGATAGTAACATTGAACCTTGTGACCCTTGTATACCTTCTGAATACAAATGATACCGTGAAGAGTTCGCTGCCTCAAATCCTCAAGCATTCCTATCTGCATCACAAATCTCATAAACCATAATCAGCTTTCACAACTTCCAGGAGTGATGTTTATCAAGGACAACATTTTTTCATTCTGCAAACAAGTCATCACTACTAAGGTAGAGGTAAAACAAAAACTGCAGCAGATCAGATAATAGATTGGATATTTGCAATTTGCCATGGATTCTCAGCTTCTTTTAAAACAAGTTGCCACAACTAAGGATATTAAACATGCCTGCCCATATGTAGACTCATCAGAGCAGATAAGTCACACAAACAGCACCTCAACACAATTTCCAATTGCAGAAACAAATCAACATATCCTCTCAAAGAAAATTCCGAAAGGAAAAATGATGCCAAGCATTACGTATCAGGAAGAGAAGATGACACCCTACTTTTGCAGAAATGCACCAACAAATTCTCTCAATATTGAGATTGCCCAGATGAAAAATGACATGAAGCAATCCATTTCCAGTGGACATAACATACAACAAGAGTAATTGAAACAGGAAGAGTGATTAAGAGTCTAAAACATACCTGGCCAGCACGGAAAAACAACTTTGTGATACCAACTTGGTACATTTCTGCGTGAATACCAAACTGGTGCAGGATTGCCACACACACACTCAATGTATCATGTTGGGAAGATAGGCTCCTTGGTAGTAAAAAGCCATACCTGCAGTTCAGAGTTGTCACATCATGAACACAAAAGAAGACTGCAAGTTTCATCCTCGTTGGACAGCTGCAGCAGATGACAGAAGACATGCTCAACAGATCCTAAACTAGAAGAGTTAATGGTACACATTGCGCTGCTCTGAGAACTCTTGATATACAATCCCCTGCATTACAAGTTTCACTTGAGGGTGCTGAGGCATAGCTGGCAGACTTACTAGCAACAACATGCATAATGTTCTCTCATACACCCTCACCACAAGGACAGAAAGTGGTTCACCTTGTGGCAAATTGGTCATGTGAATGGCGGGTGGGATAGCCAGAGCGTGCTATACGAACTACTTCTAGAACCCCACAACAACGTAGTTGCTGCAGCACTAGCTCTTGGTCCACCACATTTGGGAGCTGCTGTGTGTTTGGCTTTATACATCTTATAAAATGAGGCTCAGTGCTCCCTAGTCTTTGCATCAGCTTGTTGAGTTGTCCCTGCACCCCCAATCATTCAGTGCAATAAGTCCTTGTTAAATTGTTAAGATGAGAGGAAAAACAGCATGGAGAGGAAGCCTGATGGACAGCATAACAGAATCAATGAACTCATCAACAGGATTCTTGGCCCCTCCACTTTGATCCTTGGGAAGAAAACATGATAGACAGTGAACACTAAAAATGTAAGAAGAGAATACCTTGAACTTGGCTGCAACACTCTGCTTTTGAGATTCTGTGCCATTAACCCTGCGAGTAGGAGTGGGCACTTTCTGTGAACCCTCTCCAATGGAAGCTGCAAATAGCTGTGGCAAGAAGGAGTCACATGATGCAAGAAGCTGCAACAGATCTGCATGCAGCAGGTCCCTGTTTTTTTCCAGGAATCCACTCGTCTCATACATCACCTGCATCCAGGTTTCCACAATCAGACAAAAAATGAGACTCCAAGGCACATTCTGTGTATCTGTGTGTATCTGAACATTGCCAACTAAGTTAGTCGAAGGTAAGGGTGTTACTAGACATCCCCCTGACATCCACTTTACCTTCCAGGGTGAATGCGACTACAAGGCTAACAAAACAACATGAACACCATAAACACAAACTACAGTCAAGTGACAATACATTACCTCCCCAGCATAATGACAAATTCGAAATGCCTTGCTGCGCTCTCCTTTGAAGCAAGCATTTCCTCTCAGATGTTCCTTCAGCTTATTAGCCAGTGTCACATCTGTGGCTCTTGGGAAAGTGCATTCCTCATCCATCAATGATATCACACCTAAAGGTCTCTGCAAGGTAGGAAAACCAAGGTGTGACTCTAAATCCTCCCATTCAACAATGTTTCCATTTGAATAATGAGTAAATTAGCAAAGATATGAGGAAGACTGAAGCATGAGTGTCTGCCTCTACAATGAAGATCCAAAATGTCCAGCAATCTGAAATCAGCAATGACTTGTGAACAACACATTACAATTCCAGTCTGAATAACCCACCTTCTCAATTAGATCCAGACATTCTTGATTGTCTTCAAAGTCAACTCTAGTCCAGTCAATGTTTTCTGATGTGTACTCCTGCAAATAACAATAATGAATATGTGCTGGAATGTTATAATGGTGAATGGATAGTGATGCAAAACTTGCAAAGCACAAGGAAAGCAAGGTGGAAGAGCTATGCCTTTGATGTTATGATGATTCACAACTATGAAATAGAATCAAACTTAAGACAAACCTCTTGTTCAAGCTTGAATAGGTGGCGGTTAAAGTGCTGTTGCAGCCTCTCATTTGCATAGTTGATACACAACTGCTCAAAACTATTCCTCTGCATTCACAATTATACATGTATTGACCAGTTGATTAGAAACTCACTGTAGCAATCCATTTGCCACCTGCTACTGTGCAATGCCAGAATGTACTTTTGATACATCACTCCTGGCAAAAACCCACAATTCTGCTTTCACTTCCTGAAACATGCGAACCTTGTTATTCATGGCAGAGAGAGCAAAGAGTGGTCACATTTTGAGGCTCACAAAAAACCATTGATGCACATGAAAAGTCCATCATCTCTACCTTAAATGATTCAAAGCCATAAATATCCAAGATGCTAATCGTTCGGCCACTGCGCCTCTTGCCAGCTTCCAGTGATTTGTTGATGCGGTCTACCAACCAATCAAATAAGCTAGCATAGATAGCTTTGGCAAGTGCATCTCGTGAATCAATTGCCTACATACAAAAGACACCACATCAGCTACACTTGACTCACATCACTACATCTATATATGTCTCCACAAGTCACATACATGCTTTGCAAGCAACAACACAAACTGGCTTATCCACTCCCTACTTTTGAGTACTTGATGATAAAAACCAGGGACCCAATTTACTTTGTCAAAGGTATGTTGCAAAGAGGCAATCAAGGAAGTAAAAGAAATGGATTCAAGAAGAGTATCCAACCTGTTCATATGTTAGTCTTTGTAAAATGTCATCACCCCCTGCACGAATTTTGCGTGTGGAAAGTGCTGTCGTTAGCTCACTAACCTCACAGTGAAGTAATCCTGCTGCTACCTCCACCGCTGCACAAAGAACCTCACAAGACAGTGTAATCCAGTCAGTAAACCAGAACATACCATGTACAATGGGCCTCATCCAAAGGAATGAGTTCCATACAAGCAAAGTTGACTCTTGTATAAACCCATTGTTCAAATGATAGCACCAGAAGTTTAGCAAAAGCACACAGCTACAAAATCTCCAGCCTTACCCTCATTGTCATCAACAACCACATTGTCATGTTCCATGATGTGAAAGGTGATATTTCCAAGCCAAAGCACAGCTGACAGCATTTGAAAAACCTCCACCTGATCCTCCGTGCTAATTTGCACTACATTCATAGCCCTCTGCACCCCTCATGTTCACAAGTGTCACCGTCTCTTCCAGCCTTAGCCCAAGCAAACCATCTTGGGAAAGAAACGCACGTTCTGGCAGTAATCAGCACTGAATTCTAAAGAACGTGCACTAATTTGCTTTCCTTCATCCAGATACTTCCATCACCATATAACCTCTTTCAAATACATGACAAGCAATTATTGTAGGAAATATTTTGGCATGCAACACCAAATTGATTGCATCTCACACTCGGTAGTGCAACCAGTTAGTTCAACATACCCTCAAGATATGAAACTGCTCAGCATCATCAATGTTGTCAATTGACAAACAGTCACTTTGATTCAGATAGTGATACTCCTGAGCAGGCCGCAATTTCACACGCTCTGAAGCATCAAAAACAAAGAGTCAAACAGTAGCTTTTTTTCCCTTTAGGAATGCTCCTGTGGAAGTCTCACTTCCACATTGCCAGAATCAAATTGCTTCATCAATCTCATGCATTCTTGGTAGGGACATAGAATCTCTCCGATGCTCTTTGGACTAGTGGTGGCTTTTATATTAATGAGCTATCTTGGATGAAGCTCGCAAACTAAGGAGAAAATCACCTTGCAAACCAGGATCAGCTCCGGCACAGAGCTGGTAGAAAACATGATATGATCTTTCCCCACTCGCTTGTTGTACAACTCTGGACTGAAGCCAAATCAGAAAAAGGGATGTTTAACTCAAACACTCAAATACGTCAACCTCAATGCAAGAATGTCAGAGAAGGTGGAAGGGGAAGACTAACCATAACACCTGGTGTCTTCTTAAAGCATTGGTGACATGACATCCTAATACACTCTTATTTCATGAAAACTAGCTAGTTGCAACTTAGGCCTTTTGCAACAGATCTCTGTGAATTTAGGTCACGCTCCTAGAGGTAAATGGACAAGAAAAAACCAAGTCTAAGATTCCTACTAGATCCAAAGACGAGTACACACACCTTTTCAAGTAAATCTTCTTGCAGATGAATTGAGCAAGCAGGTTCACCGGGTGCAGGGCACCAGAAAATGAGGTTAGAGTAACAGATGTTGAACCAAAACCTTAGCAGCAACACAATTGAATGAGGCCTTGACCCTTCAGCTCAGACAAACATCAAAACTGAAATCAGAAATATAAGAGAGACGGCAGATGGCTTACAAGTCTGAATCTTCGCTCCACAAATCTTTCCAGAATTATCAAAATGAATGTCAATCAATTTCCCCTGTGAAGCCAGAAATAAAATCACACCCTTTGCAAGTACTCTTCACAAGTACCTTCAAACTCATCCCCAAAAACAAATTCCTTGCAGGTGACTACACTTATTTGCAATAGTACATGCATGCAGCTGATTATTCTATACTATTGATTTTAACAGTGAGAACCTTAGTATACTTGCATTGCTTATCCATAGTCCCAGACTTTGCCACAATTTGATGTTTGATAAAATTAAGCACTGTGTTTTACAATCAAAGAGGTGAATATTGACACAAGGTTGGAACAATGGTCAATTACCAACATCAAGTAAGGTAAATAAACTGCTTACAAATCGGCTTGAATTGTCATTTCTGAGAGTTTTAGCATTGCCAAAGGCCTCCAGAATTGGATTTGTCTGCAAAATTTCATCTTCGAGCCCACCACCACCTCCAAGAGCAGCCAAATACTGCATGGCAATCTTAGCAGTTTCTGTCTTCCCTGCACCACTCTCACCACTGAAGCACAATTTGTAAGTCTATTTTCTCATGTTCAAGCACACACACAGAATCAGAAAGTCAGGAACAATTGAGAGCTGTGCACAAAGTTACACTACCGCTTTGAAGCAATATGTAGCAACTGTATAGATAGCAATTCAAGTTCCAAAGGATCAAAACATTTCAAGGACAGCTGGAGCACAGAAATAACAATAACAGAAGTGTCAAATCACCCATATAATTACCTGATGATGATGGACTGGTTGATTCCCTCTGCACATATCAAAATGATGTTGGAGTTAAAATCAAGGCAACACTACTTAAACCCTTGTAGGACAAATGATAGCAACATACTGCTTTGCAAAGACACAGAGCACCTAGACACTAGGATCGGTTTACATCTCACATGATTTATTTTATCTCAACTATTTTCACTCAATAGCCAGTGCAACAAATCACACCTCTGACCATTGCTCCAAAGGCAGTATCTGCTGTCATGTATACATGAGGTTGCAAGCTTGACCCTGTCTTTCTCCGGTAAGCTTGAACAAAATCTGCAGTATAGATGGGCACCTTCTTGAAAGGGTTGATTGCTATCAGAACAGGACCTGCCCTAGTCTGCACAACCAATTGGAATGTTGGTTAGCATATCTACAAGCCCAATCTGAAAGGCACATAAGCAGGTGCAAAAAACTTCTTGCAACCATCTGGAATGCCAGAACTGAGGAAACATCCATAATTGGTCCACTTGTAGATTCACCATGAAGAAAACAGATATTTGCAGGTTGATGAATATTCTTTTGTAGTGGATGCACAAGGATAACCCCAAATAATTTTGGATGCAGGAATAAGTGAGGTATTGGCTCTCACATAAATCTTGTCTTGTGCATATCTATGGGTCAAATCATGAAGAACCGCAGGCTCATTGAGGTAGCTGAGCTTGATAAGGTCATCCACTCCCTCCAGTATATCAGGATTTGCCGGTTGAAGCATTCCCGAACTTGCTGTAATGAGCTGCAGACCAAAGTGCTCTCAGACAGGGATCTACTTAGACATTCACGCCTTCAAGATATCCTGTGCGAAACACAATTCAAGAGCATGCCCTTACTTGACCATCAGAAGTACGAATGACAGCCTGTGTGCCTTCTGCAGAGAGGACAACCCCAGAAATCCAGATGTTTTCCTTTGATAAGCACCATACACGAAGATTCTGCACAATAAACAAGATCCTGTAAGATCACCTGAAACCTTCACAATGAACTGCCTGCACATAAGATTCTGCTAACGAAAAATTGAAGGTATGCAATCTTAGAAAACAGATACAGGCTTTCCATGGTGCAGAGCTGCTTCATATACAACAAACCTTTCTCAGGCAGGGAGTGCCATCATCCTTCCACTTTTTGTGCCCTGTAGAAGGAGAGATAACTTGGGCAGGAGGGTCCTGTGATGTCTGAAAACTGAAGCTTGACTTATCAGAGCATTGTGTAAGAACGTCAGCAGATGAGCTCCTTTGAATTTTAACCATGGTCTCCACAGCATCTCCATGAGTGCCATTTCTTCCATATTCTACTCCTTCTGCTTCCCTCATCTCTGTACTTCTGGCAACAGCAGATATGAACGTAGGGGACCCCACATACACATGACCGTCTTCCTCACTTCTGAATGTGGACATATTCTCAACAAGAGGCCTATGAGTTCTAGCAACTGCAGTGGAAGTATCAGAAACTTCCATCTGCTGCCATTCCTCTGAATTGTTGAAGCTCTTGACAGAAGCAGTTGTTTCATCCTTGTACAAAGAGGGTGCATGCACAACTAATCTTTCCTCAGTAATATCAGCAGTCCTACTGGTCACTTCACCTGTTTCATTGCCACGTACAACAATATTCTCCAGAGTCGCACTAAGAGCTTTCCTGGCTCGCACAGTTGATGGCAAACGAGCTCTCGAAATTGGCCTTTGGGGTAATGCAGGTGGCAGGTCTTTCTGCTTGTCATCAAAACTGACATCCCTATCTTCATCATTCACCATTTTGATTGAGTCCAACATTTCTTCCAGAGTGCTCCGGACAGGGCATTTAGTAGCAGACATTTTGGACTCCAAGATAGATGTCTCTCTTGACTTTACTGCAAACATATCGAGCATTCACCAGGCCTCATTTACAGGCAATCAGGTGCATTGGACAGGTGATACATCTCTCATCCTCTCTGACACCTTAATCCCATTGTGCATGGTAAGAAATTCAACAAAAGGATCTTGCCCATTAGACAGAACCTGCCCCAAAAACAAGCACACAAGTCAAAGTGTTGTTGCACCATACCAAAACCTCTTCATGTTAGAAGACTTGTGCTCATCTTGATTGTGAATTAACATTCTGCATTTGGATCAATAAACACCCAAAATCTTGTATAGACGTTTTTCTGGTATCTCAGCTGTGGAATGAAACCCTGAATGCAAAAATTTCCCAGGTGGATTTTCATTCTACACAGCTGAGAAACCAGCAACACATATAACCATATGATATGACTTTCTTCTGTAATTCTCTCCCTTACCATACATGGTACAGCTCAAATGTTTTGCACACTGAGATGAATGCTCTGTACTGCTAAATTGGTGTCAAAGCCATGAGGAAACTTTCTGTAAGCTTTGATGCTTTTCTCATTGAAGACAATTGACACTAGTAACCTGAGATTGGGGAAAAAATGCTGTGATGGGTTGTTGTGCAGTTGGGTAAGGCTCCTAGAACAACTCAAAGTTTCAAAAAGGGTCGAGAGAGAAGCTAACTAAACTAGGACAACACAAGGGATTCCTCTTCTAGTATCTTTTACAGGTAGGGCATGGGTCATCTCACCTTACAGGGCATTGCATTCTCCACCATGCTCGAGGGTTTCTTTCCTTCTTTGAAGGAAACCCAAAAACTAGATCATCTAGAACACGTAGGGCAGCATGAGAGTTCTGGTTCTACACCCGATCATTGTAGTCCCTTCCACTTTCCTACACCCGCTGGCATTGCACTTGCCTTTTCCACTTCCACCGACGATATCTCCTGCAAGACCCAAAAAAAAAAAGAATGTGTGTAAACCGCCACACCAAACACAGACCAGGGCAAAGTAGATCCACCTTAAGAAGACAGCCAGCCAGCCAGTGGAAACGATCGAAAGCACTGGTAAATGGATCGTGCGAAACATGGCCGCTTCCCACGCAGGTATGAGAAGATACAGTTCACTAAAGAGAACCTGGCAGAAGTAGCGAAAATAAGCGCGACCGAGCACGAAGACCAGGAGAGCAAAGTGGAGAGAGAGAGAGAGCTGATTAGCATACCCGCCGAGAGAAAGTGTAATGGCTGTTGCAACACCGAACACCAAGCGTCGTGAGAAGAAGCTTTCTCGAGATTAAAAAAAAAGGAGAGCTTCTCGCAGTTCTCGCAGATTGCACTGAATTAGCACTTCTTGAAGAAGCAATAGATCACCAGGGCGGGGCACAAGACAGAAGAGCGAACCAAGAAGCAAAGCAAGCAATAGGCTGTCACAAGTCGATTGTAAAACGACTTGAAGTTGTTCTGTTCCTCTCCTTTTTCTTCACGGTTCCCGCACCATCACCGTGTCGTCAGGAAAAAGCTTGCTCACACAAAGCATGGAGGATCGCGTAAACCGCCTGATAAAAAACTGCGATCAAAGAAGAGACAGGTCAAAACACAGGGAAGAAACGGCCACAAATCACGGAGCGTGGAAGCGGAGACTGCGGAAACAGACAGGGGGATGCAGCCAGGCAGCCAGTGATCGGGATACATACGTCCATACATACAGAGCATGATTGATGGATATTGCAAATCCCGGAAACCTCCTTCACCGCCGTTTATTTGATGTAAACCCTGCCCAACTTGACAAGAAAAGTAGTACAACAACAACAGTCGAAGATTACGAACAAAAGTCTGTTGTTGTTGTTGTTGTAACCCTCGCCAAAAACAAAAGTTCGACACTCAATACATAGAGAGGAAACAGGAGCAGGAGTAAGTGGATAAACCAAAGTGAAAGATTGATTGAGTGAGAGGAGGAAACCAAAGAGGGGGTGAAAAAAAAGACAAAGAAAATCACAGGGGAAACAAAGGGAACAAGCAGGCGGCAGGGAAAAGCAATGCAAGGAAGATGAGAATAATAGGGATTACGAAAGCTCTTTCGCATAAGACAACACAACGAAGAAAAAAGCTTGCGACAAACTAGTACTGAAACAATATTGAGTGTGAGAGACGTAGAGAAAGCGAAGAAAACACACACCCCAAACGCATCAGACTTCAAACCAGCGTCCGCGATTCCGCTCCCTCCCCCCGGGGGTGAGGGGAAAAAATAAAGAAAAAAAGCAGAGAAAAAATAAGGAAAATTTTCAAATGCGAAAAAGACATCAACGGGAAGAAGAAGATCATCACAAAAAAGTCCAAAACTAATTACAATAAGTACCTGCAGGATTGATTGCTTCTCGCGCGTGCGGGGAGGGAGGCGCTTCTTTTCTCTTTCTCTTGCGCGCGCGCGCTTCTCTTCCCTCACGCTCGCTCGCTCGCTCGCTTCCTTCTTCGCTCCCCGCTCGTCGTCTCTCCCGCTAAGAAGCCCGCGCAGTCAACCGCGCGGCAACTTTTGCGAATTTCCAAATTAACTCCACAAAATAATAATAATAATAACAATAATAATAATACAACAACAACCACAAACAAGCATAGGGTATATAATATTATTAAATTCATTTATTTAAAAATAAGAAAAAAAAGAATTCGTAAATTAAAATAATTAATTAATTGAGCTCCACAGTCCACTAGATTTAGGTCCATGTTCATCCAAATTATTTATTTATTTATTTATTTATATATTTACTTTTTGAATATTTAGAAACTAGGGAGGAACTAGGTACCCTGTAAGTTGCAACCTAATTTACAAAAGTGAGAAGTCAGGATGAAAATAATATTAAGTTCATTATTTTTTTAAACTGAGTCAATAATACACAAGGGCTAAATAATTAATAAATGGGCTCCACTAGATTTTGGTGCAATCTTTTATTTATTTATTTATCTATTTATCTATTTATTTTGTAATATTTAGAAACTCTGTAGGTAGAAATAATAGGTACCTTGTTAACCCATTTAATTTACAAAAATCAGAAGTCAGGATGAAACACAGTTGTAGACAGGAGAAAAAAACAGGGGACCAAACTAAAGTTTATCTCACCTAACTTTTGTCCTCATAGGAGTTTTTTTTTTTAACCCCAAGTTTTGGAATTTTGTCTTATTTGCGCCTGAAACTGCTGATCAGAATCTTTCTTTGCATTAATTTAATCAAAAGCCTTTTGTCACAATCAAATGACAAGGCCAATGTTCTTACTTGCAAAATGTTCTGAAACTGATACCCAGTTTCATGAACTGGTACCCAATTTGGCTTGCATTATTACAACTACACTCAAATCGTGGATGAAACAGGGGATTAGAGGCTCAAACTAGGGACCAAAGACACAGCCAACTTACAGATAACTCTCCTATTACATCCATGAAGAGCCTTGGGATTTTATCCTATCAAAATGTAGGGTTTTCCGGCCACCTCCATAATTAATCAAAATTCAATACTACAAATTTAATCCAAGATATATAGGTATACAAAATTGCAAATTGAGATGTTTTATAACATTTTCAAGTGTAAATATTATGCTTTAACATCCTTAAGATCTTCATAGCAATTTATTTATTTATTTATTTATTCATTTATTGCTTTTTAATCATCCTCTTTACACTTTTTTTGTTCAATTAGTGTTGTTTGCGGATGATATCAATGATTTTTCTCTTACAAATTAGCCCTCACAACCACTTTAAACACACATAGTGCAAATAATGCTTAAACTATGTAATACCAAAATCACACAAAGCATATGCAAAACCAATTTCACAAACTTCAATTGGCAAACATAAGGCGATCAAGGCTTGGTGTTGGTAAATATTTGATGAAGGGTAAGATGCAATGTCATAAGCTAATAACATAAACAAGATGATCATTTCAATCTCTTTTTTCCCCACCCATTTCATATTTTAAGGTTTTGGAATCTTTATTTTATTTCTTTATTTTCATTTTATTTTACCATTGATTAATAAACCATGTCATATTTTTTAACAAATTTTGAAATACAAAACAACAAGGTCAAGTTCAAAAGAAAAGGATATTGGTGTGTTGTTTAACCAAAAAAAAAATCAAATCAAATCAAATATGTATTTCATTTCATTAAGTGTTCTTTCAAAGTTAATGAATTAAATTATGTTATATTTTTATATCCACATGATTTTGTAAAGGAGAAATAATGGGACCAAATTCACAATGAGCCATTAAACCTCATGCATATGACATGTAACAAAGGCTTTTCAAAGGAACTAGAAGCTTGATTAATTAAATGGTTGGTGCACCTTTAGTTTATGAATGGGCTTCCAAAATAAATTACAAGCTATGTGTGATAGGTGAAATGTTTCAAATTTGTTATACTTTAGGGCGTGGTGTTGAATGAGAAGAAATTGTAAAAAATTCATTACACATATTTACGTGGTTTGTTATTGGGAGGAATTATATTTTTTGTAATAAAATTATATTTGTGCATGACCACACATGAATCTCATGCTTGAAAAGGAACATGAATTTTGCATTATGACAATCATTAAAAAATGTTATAATGTGTTGTTTCACCATATTGCTCCATTTTGAATATTCAACATGCATTTCACATTCATCATGTTTTGATCTTCCAAACATGAACATCAATGATGAATATGAATAATGGAACTTACAAAAACATGATGTGACAAATTCTAACACTTGAGATAGTTGTCGATAGTTGTTTTTTGTTTTTGCATTATTGTTTGGTGGTGATTCCATTGTACCATGGACTAACATTTCATCATTTTTATAATTTTTTTATTAAAAAATGAATGGGTTTCTTTATTTCAAAATTATAAGTTTGTGACAAGCTTTCCAAATTGATGATGATTCGTAAGGAAGGAAATCTCACTCCAATTTTAACTTTTATTTACAAATAACAAAGACATATCAAAGTTAATAGTTATATCCATCAATTGAACATAATAAATGACAAGACCCCATTCAATTTTGCCATGAAATTCAAACAAACCAATTATCTTTTGTCAATGTGCATGTCACCTTGTCTATCAATGTCATAAAAACTCATTCCTGACTTTGAAGTCTTATAGTTATTTGTGTAAAAAGAACTATAACTAATACAAATAAATTTGTATTATAATTGAAACATTTGTTGGACAACATATATTGACAATTTTATAGGTTCATAATGTTTGTTGGTTGTTTAAGGACTAAGTTATATATGGATATTTTGTTATATTGTATACATGTTTTTTTTTTACATTAAAAAAATATTTACTATAAAATTACAATATCTTTTTGTTTTAATTAATTTTTGATCCACCATTTTTTTATTTTGTTGGAATTCAACAAATTAAATCAAAAGATGCAAAATGAATTGGTAAATATAATGGTTATTGAAACTTGCTTAAATGTTGTCATGTGAGTTCAATGAACATTTTTTTTTTTAATGTGCCTTGGGTCAAATTTTCACCTTTTAACCAAATCTTTGGAAATACATGGGACAAACATGTGATATGCATTGGAGAAGATGGAGTTTGAATGTTTTATAATCCAAATGATGAAATGGATCAAAATATGGACGATTTAATCAATGACTAGGGCAAATGAAAACCAAGTTATAGTTGAGCAAACTACAAGAGGTCAAAGGATTTCTTCATTTGACTATTTAGTTCGAAATTTCTTTTTTACTTCTCCAAACAATTGAACCATTATTCAATAATTTTATAATTTTCTTGTGATGTTATTTATGAATCTAACTTATCAATTCCAACTTTCACTTCTCATTTGAAAAGTGAATGTTTTTTAAACCTTGGACCAAATGAGAGGCAACTTCCATGTCAATTTATGACATAACATTCATTGATTTAAACATTGACACCTTTCAACAAAAAAACATGCATATTTTTATTGCATATTATTTTTACAATATGTTTCATTAAAAATCATAAGTTTTAAACATGTTTAACAAATTTGGTTAATATCATGAATGATGATGATATTTTGAATGACAATCATCCATTTGGTTCATATTAACATGTTAAGAGATGTGTATGATGCATTTGTGCAATTCCAAAATTTGTAATTTGGTGTGAATACTTTAACACCTTCAACACTAACACCTTTGGTTCTCTTCACCTTTGCCTTGACAATGGATTTAGTTGTCTCCACTTGAGAAGCTCACATTTTCAATTCTTGCTTTATGTTTTAACCTTTAGAACTCTCTTCTTTTCATATCTTCTATCACTACCTTGTGTAGATCCTCTTCAACTTTAATCACATCTACCTCATGCAAAACATCACATTTATAATCCCCAAACCCTAGTCACTATGGAAAAAAAAACTAGGCGGTGCAATAGAAAATTGAGGTACAACAAATAATTACTATAGTTCCAAAACTTTCCCCATCCATATAGTATTTCCTTAAGTTTTAGCATTCCAAACAAGTAATTTCTATTTTTTTTGACTTTTTTCAAAATAATTTAATTATTGTCAAACCTAAAAAAATATTATGGTATTCATTGTGGTTTTGTTACCTATGTGATTCATTCAAAATTTATGTAAACAAATAAAATATCAAATGCCATTCAATAATGTTATAAAAGGCTAGGAGTTATTAATTTTCCAAATTGATTGTCCATTTTACTTTTCAAGAAAAACCCTCAACTTAATTTTAATTCCTTCCTCAATCAAAATCTCATGCAATATTCAACTTGTTATTATCAAATTGGGCAATAAAATCCCATGTGATTCTCCACTACCAAATATAAATTTCACAAACATAATACATTAAACATGCATAAATTTGTTACAAGATTTGGAATCCTAATTCGCAATAACAAAATTTTGCACCATTAATATCCAAGGCACTTATGCATCACTTGAGACTTTCATTCAAACTTATAATGCATATCAAACTAGTCACTTAATTTAACCATCATAATCAAATTATTTAATTTTTGAAAGAAATGGATTCAAAATCTTTCATTTTTTGACTTGAAATTTACAAATAAAAAATTAACTAACTTTATGGACCTTGGCATAAATGAGTTTGTAAAGCATTAATTATGACAAGTGCAAAAAGTGCAAAAGGTTGATTTTTTGGTTTGTTTTTAAACATTGTCAATAAATATTTAATGTAGATGGGTGAAAACATGAAACAATGGAAAAAGAATTTCACTTGAGTTGTCTATTTAAAATGTAAGTACAGAGTAATAAAAATAATTCATCATAAATTTATTATACATTGAATGATGAAATATATTTATATAATGTGTATTAATATTAAAATTTCAACTTATTTCAATAAATTTTTCTTACCTTCTCTGATTGATAGCAAGTAAGAATGAAATCTACTAAATTGCAGTGCAATTCTTTTGTAAAATATGTGTTAAGTCTTGCAAGGGTCACTCTATGTTAATTTTCTCATTATTTGCATCAACAAGGGTATTGTTTGTAAGGTATTATTTGCAAGAACTTTAATCTTTCTCATATTATTATTATCTACATTTATAAGGTCCACATATTTAAACCACTATAAAATTAACGTAAATTTCATTTTTGCATTAAATTTTGGCACCATATATTTGTTTGACTTTTAAATTTTAACTATAGGTATAAGAAGCAATGAAAAAATAAATAGATTACATGTGATTAAGTAAATTACATGCATGAAATGTTCAAATTTAGTTTTTTAAAACACATTGACAAACATTTTTATACTATACCACATTTTTTATGGTGATGATCATGTTTAGCATTAACAAAGATTGTCATTATAGACAATGAACATTTTGATTTGTTTCCATGGGAATGAATAAATGATGATTTTGGGTTTTTAAATCAAAGTTAACAAGTTGTGCATTATAAATAAACAAACCACCAAGTTGTTATATTTGGGCTTTCATTAACTTTTCATCTTGACCAAGTAATACCACATCCCCATTAATGTTACTATGTTTATTATGAACCTTCACTACAAATTATACTCTCTCCATCAAAATAATTGAACCTACTAACAACTAATACCTAGAATAAATGCATATTATATATTTATTATATTTGAATTTTTAGAATAAACATAGTTTATAATAAAATTATTAATTATTTTTTTAAAAAACCCAAAAGTCAATATATAGGACCTTATATTTTTACTCGTGTAATTTTATAATAGAAAAGGAAATGACCCCTCCAAGTGTTAAAAATGTTTAAACAAACATGAAATAAAATATTTTTTTTTATGATGCCCTAAAAAATGTAATATTTTTATATCATGGCCTATTATTTGTAAATCTCATATTTGAGTTGGCATTAAATATTTTGTTTTGAAAAAATTTCAAACACAATTTTACATCCATTACAAGGGATAGGGTGCAATCATAGTCAAACAAGCCATCAGTGATAAAGGACTCAACCACAAATGGGCCTTTTTGAAGATTTTGATTTTTTCATAGAAAGGAATTTTTGAAAGATTTTTTTTGCAACATGTTCTTAAAAATATTAAAAAGTCCCCCAATAAATTATATTACTTGTGTTAACTCTTTTTGAATAAATGATTTTTTAAAAAAGTGTACAAATTCTATTAAATTCTATATTTCATCTTGAAAAATGATAATAATTTTAAATCATGCTAAAATATGATAATTACTTTAAGCTTTAGTTTTTTGTACCATAAGCCATAAATTTGTTCATATGTCATACACATTATGACCCATTTACATCTAGCAAATGACTCTTAAAATTTGAAATTTTTGAAATGATATTTTTAATTTAAATTTTTTTTAAGTACCGCAATTTTTAAATTATGAGTGCTTTTCATATGTGGATGGTAGGTTATCATCATTTCAAATAAATTCCCATCAAATTTTCTTAATTAAAATAGTCCTTAACCTAATGTTGAATAAAACAAATTTTGGGATGTTCAAGTTCAAAAATCCTTTACTAAAACCAAAACTCAAATTTTTAAATTAATTTCTTTTTGGAATTCTTCAACACGCATATAAATCATTTAACATGAATTTTTTTGATCAACAAGACATTAAAGTGGCATAACATAAATATGTTTGAAAAAATTGGCAATTTTTCGATCATCTAACATGGTTTTTGGTTCGTTTGACTATGATCACACCCAATACATTTTTTTTTACTTTTAATCATTTATTTATTCTTATTTTTTTGAAAATACATTCTCAAGTTTAATAAGATACAACGATTTTTTTAATTGTACTTCCATACATTTTGAACCCTGTAAATTGAATAACTTGAGTTTTTATTGAAATTGAAAAGGTTGAAGGATTTTATATTTGCAAGTATATTATCTTTTGTTATTCCTATTATGAATAAAAATATTTGAAACATCCTTTTGCCAAATTTCCTTATTGTTGGTTTTCTTTGTCATGCAAAAGTTTTTTTTCCTTCATATGCAATATATTTTGTTTTGTGGACATTTTTGTAACCCCATTGATTGATTTTTGAAAACACCACCTTGCCATGTTTATGTGAAAGACTTTTGTATGGTTTGAACTTGGAATTTACAAGATGATTTGTGGCTATTTATTTGAAATTCAATAGATAATGACATGGAAATTTTTTTTCGTGAATGCATATGTTCTTCCATGTAAATTTGCCCCTCTTTTGAATGCATTATTCTAAGCTCATGTTTATGGTGAATTTTTTTTAAATAGCTGGAAATTTGCAAATTTTAAAACATGTTTCTATCATTTTATTTTATTTTAGATTTTATTCAAGCGTTTGGTATCCAAACGACATAATGAGGGTGTCACAAACATTAAACATCAAAATAAGTTTTTAGAAATATCAAAGTAACGTGCTTGTAAGTTTTTTAAAAAACTTAGTTGGTGGAAACTTTTTAATGAATAGTTGATTGAAACTTCTAGAAAATGTAGTTGGTAGAAACCTTTAGAAGGATACTTTACAAAAGATTTTAAGGATATAATTGGCAAAAACTTTTTAAAGGATAGTTGATAGAAATCATTAGAAGATGTAATTGATGGAATTTTTTAAAAGGTTGATGATGCTTTAGAAGGTTCCATGTGATAATATACATCTACAAGTCTCAATGGCACTACCTTCCAATCTTACCAACATAAGTTGTAATACTATTCCATTTCATGTTTTGCTTACATCATGATTTTTTTTAAAAAAAACTTTTAGTTATTGTTCCTTGTTAAGTTTTTTGTTTTGTCAAGTCCATATAGTTAGGGGTTAAATTATTAGGAACCAAAACTATTGAAAAACTTGTAGCAAAACATTTGACATACCACCCATTTTTCAATAGTATGTAGCAACACCATTATAATGGTTTGTGATGTTCTGTGGTGGTTGTTCGTGTGTGATAAAGGGCAACCACTAGATCATGGTCTCGATAGTCACCATATTATGTATAAGTAAGTGGGGAGCCATTTCACGAAGTACATGTCTGGATAATTTTCCTAATAAATTTTTATTACAAAATGTGTGGGGAGTAAGAGGGTCAATGGTTGTTATTTACAAGTAGAGTTTAAATGGTGGAATTAGCTACCACAGAAAGGTGGTTTGCAAATGGTTATTGAAATAGTTTGTCAAAATAAATTGTGTTTGACAAATTTTTATTAATAGGTTTTTCAATGGTGTCATAGGTGGTAACTTATTAAGTTTGATTTGAATGGTTTTGTGGGTGGAAGTATGGGTGGGATTATCGAGGTATATAATGTGATAAATGTACTCCACAATCTCCAACCAAAAATGATATTGCCCCAAAAACAATCAAACACACGAAGGTTTGCAAAAGCAAACATAACAAAAAAATGAATTTTTTAGCTATGGTGGGAATTAACATTTGTAAATTTTAAGATTTTTTTTTTGGTTTTTCAATGATGATGATGTGATGTTTTGTACATTGAGATGCTATTATGGTGCCAAAAAAAAATTACAATAAAAAAATTATATTTTAAATATCATGATCAAATTTTTTCTATGTTTTCAAGAGTTGAAACTTATGCAGTTGCAATATGCAAAGTATTGATCACCAAAGTATGTTTAGATTTGAAAATGATTTTTCACATTTTAGTTGATCAATTAATTTTTATATATTTTTGAATTCTTTTTTTGTGATGTGTCAAATGTATGCCACTTTTTCACATTCTTACCAAAAACACAAATTCAATTACCTTGTAAAATCACAAATCCCTCTTATTTCGAAGTTACACATTCTTCTAGATTTTGGCATTGTTTGTAGCGAAACAATTTTTCTTTTGTTATAGTCTATTGATGTTAGATCTATCATGGTGATTTTTACAACAAATGATGCATTAACTATTGGTTTTTAAAAAAAATGGTTTTCTACACAACTACTTGTTGATTGTACAATTTGCAAACCTATTTCATTTACATTGATTGTTTCATTTGTGTGTTCTAAATTAATACCTTATACTAGAATGCATGAATTATGTTTTGAGGACATGAAACAAACATCAAGGATGTTAATGTTCCCCCATTTTTGTTTAACGGATGGAAAAGTGGGATTGATGTGTGGCATTGGATTAAGGTGTGTTCTCCACATATATGTGGCTTTCATGTAATGAACTTGTGCACAGTGGCTTGTGGGATGTTTGATCTTTTTCTTGAGCTTGGTTTTGGATGTTCTTAATGAGTGAATAAGTTTTTATGTCACATGGTACAAGCCATTATAGTTTTGTGCATGTTTTCAGTTATTGGTAAGTAAGAAGCACGCATAATAATCATTAAATTTTTTCGGCTTTAATCACAAATTAAATGTTTTATTTGATCCAAGGTTTGATCACATGTACATGTACATAAAAAAAAGTATACAAGAAAAACATTAAATTTGAGATTTTTGAAAAGATTACAATGTTTACATTCCATAGATGGATTCATGATCCTTAAAGATATTATTATCCAAAACTTATGCAAAACTAACTTTAAAAATGGATTGTTGAAAGTGGTGACACATATTTCAAATATATATATAACGAAACAAAATATAATAATCAAACACAAACATTGCCCAAATTCAAATCCTATAACAAAAAAAGGTGTTCATTTAATTATATTATAATATAATGTTACTGATTACTAACACAAAGAGTTCCAATTAATTAAAAATGATGAAAACATCATTTTTAATCCAAATGAATGGTTGAATGACCAACATTTGATACAATCATTAGGTTATTAATAACACACATACATAATCATAAGTATTATACATATAAACCAAAACAATTGTCTTTAAAAAATTAATAAATAACAATCATTGGATCTATTGATCAAAATACATGTTTTTGCTACTAATGTGCATTGCACACTATCTTCAAAATCTATGATCCAAAAACACATTTCATGAAAGAATTACCAATTGAGACCATGCAATAATTAATTAACACAATTAATGTCAAACATTTATTATACATTTATGCAAGTGTCATGTAACATATCTAAACAATTCATCTTATAGGGTTTTCATAATAACGTATGTAGTTGATATAACATTTGGACTCAACCCAAAGCAATTTATTTATATTTTGCCGCAAATGAAATTGCATTTGCACAACAACATAAACAATACAAATATATTTCCATTCCTCAAACACCCACCATTCCTCCTAGCCATTTAACACATTTATATATTTTATAACATACATAGTTGACTGACACTAGTGGTGCGGGGCAAATATATAATTAAAAAAATATATATAACATGGTATAAATACAATGGTGTTAGAAATTAAAAATATTACCAATTTGGTGCAACTATCAAGCTTTTGGGGTTATCATTTGAATTAAGTGGGTTATATGAAAATTATATGAAAGTTCAATGTCCATAATATCATTTATTAGACCAACCAATTATGGGATTTGGTAGATTACTTCATAATATATTCATTACCAACTACCTTACAATGGGAAAGAAAATGAAATTAATATGAGTTACACATGATAGTACAATTAGGATTTTATGTGTTGGGTATTGTTAAAATGTTAGAAGATGAATTAGAAGAGGTTGGTTTTATGTTTCATTTAGTATTGATTATTTCTTTAGTTATAATTGATTTTTTGAAATTTGAATTGCATAAAGTTTAAGGTGTAATGTGTTTTTACATGATAACAATATTCATATTCCGTATTTGCTGGTTTTGGTCTCCTCACTAGTCATATTTGTACCATTATCTAAATGTTATAATATTGATTACACTTATATTATATTAATATTTTAAAATGACTACAAATTGGTATCGCTTTATGTTAATAAGCACTACCAAAGATGAGTAATTTTTTATTTCTTTTATGTTCCATATGGTTTCCAATAGCTCATAATTATTTATGTGAATGCCAATGTCAAATTTAATTCAGATCAATATAAATATCATGAACATGAAAAGGCACATATTAATTTACCTTTTCATGTGAATGTTTGTGGGTAGGGAAAAGGAATGAAAATTTTTATTCGGAAATTTAATAGAAAAATAGACAATTATTATGAAAGAAGTGAAGTAATTAGGTTTGGAAATGCGATAAATATAAATCATCTTTAAAATTGTCCAAGGACAACCATACAAATGATTATGTAGAATCTATTGTCTAAGGATGACCAAACAAAAGATAATGAAAACTTTCCATATATTAGTTCCTTGAAATTTCTTGTCATTGGAATTTCAATATTAAAATTTCTTGAAGTTTTTATAATATTATCACCATTTATTTATTTGTCAAATTTTATCAATTCTCAACTTGAATTTTTAAAAATTATACACTATAGAAGATATTTTCCATGAAGAATGGCTCAAATTGTTAGATTTCTATAATAAATTATAGTAGGTAGCTAAGAATACAAAAAGATCCTTAGGTTTTCTTATTTCATATCTAATTTATAACCAAAAGTTGTTAAATTTTTTTGTTTCGATGATTGCCATTTTCACTGCATTTCAAAATTGAAAAAAATACATTGCTTACCATCAATGTTTTTTTTTATGGAAATTTTTTGCACTTGGTGAATTGTTTTTCAAAACAAAGAAGAAACGCTAGAAATTGAGATTTTAAGTGATTTTCCATGGTTTTCAAAAATTAAAAAAAAGAAAAAGCCACATCTAGACCTCAACTCTTCTTAGGTTGTCACTTGTAACAACACTTTGTAAAAATGCTACAAACCACCTAGCCACCTAGGATAGTCTCCATTTAATGCTAATTAATGTTGGGGATCATCACTAGTGGGCCTAATTGATGAATTAAATTTAAAACAAAAAAACAAAAAAACCAAGTGGTTACTAGATTGATATATGAAATATCATATATTTGCCCAAATTTGGCCAATACCCACTTGTGTTCTAAATTGGCTTTCAACAATTCCAACTTTGTCAAACTCATAAAAAGAAAAGAGGAAAAATAAAAGCAAAACCTCTCCCCCATCCCCAGCCCTAATTCCAAGACTTGCATCTTTGCCATGCCATTTTCATTGATACATAATGTGATCAAGTGTTATACATTTTCCACCATAAACTAGTGAGTTCAACCTCAATACATGTTGCATAACATAACATTAACACTTGTTGGGTCTTATTCACCCTTTCAATAGACTAATTCTGATGTGGAATTGGCAGTTCACCACAGGTGCCAATTCTATAGACGTAATCACCAAGCCTTGCCAATTCTGCAACAATTCTCTAAGAGCTGTTCACACTGGGGAGTAGGCAGGGCTTGACCAATTCCGGCTCCTAGTTAGCAACCTTGCTTGGCTTGGCCATAGGCTCGCTAAACACTCGAATTGGTGAATGAAACGCTCCCCACACAATGCATATAGGAACTATGTACCCTAAACCCTACCCAAACCCAAGTGACCTTAACAATGAAATTCAAACCTGAAATCACAATTCTATCCTTTTTCTCTTTGTAATGGATTTGTCCTTTAGCATCAAAGAAAATATTTTTATTTTTATATTTAATTTTATTTTTATACCCCCTAGCAATTGTCTTGCAGGCAGGCAGGCAGGCAGGTGCAACACTCTCATCACAACAAAAATAAATTAATAAATAATAAATAAAGAAATACTTAATTAATCCTTTGAAGTAAGTAGTTGTTGGGTGGGAGTCGTTTGTTGGTATCTATAATTCATTCATTCCATGCACTCCCATTACTTTTCATTCAGTAACTGCAACTGGCACACCTGCATCAAGTCAGTGCCTTCAATACAATCCTCATGCACTTGGGTTTGTTTATACAAAGATTGTTTATTTATTTATTGGCCTTGCCTACCAACAAGGCAAGGATATATTATGTTTATGGTGCATTCACACTTGATGTTAAGTCGGTGTTAAATGAAAATCTAGGTGGCATCTTAGGTGGCATGCAATGTTAAATAGGCGATACCTCAATGTAAAGTGAATGTTAGCTTAACATAAAATCTTTATGCTAGGTAGGTTTGAGTCCTAAATGACTAACATGATGTTAGGGGACTCAACACTAGAGTCCCTAACACCAAGTGTGAACGCACCTTTAGATTCATTATAAGAGTATAGTTGTTTAAGGGATTTTGGTACCCAGGTAGTAGGTCTATTTTTATATGAGGATTTTTGAAAGATGATATTTTGGCTGGTGTTTTGAAGCTTTACATTAGTTCTAGAGTTATGATATCTTGAAGGATTTTGGTTTCTTTTAGAGGATTTTTTTTGAAGATTGTATTTTTGCATGGTGAAATATTTTGGAATTTTCATAATTCTTCTTTTGCCTTAAGATACTTTTTAATGTAAATGGCAAGGCCACGGTAAGACACACCCCTTGTTTATTTATTAAATTGCCAAACCTTGGGTGTCATCCAAATGTTGAGTTCCTAAGTTACCCAAAACTTTCCAAACAAAAAACTAAATATGAAACTACCTTCTTCAAAAATGGTTAAGTCACTCATCATACACAAAAATTTATGAATTTTTTTAAAAATGTGACAATGTGATTAAAAACATTCAAATACACATGTCATGATGAGTCTTTTATTTTGGTTAAATTTTTTTCACATACGTGAAAAAATAAATATGAAAAGGGAATATTTGATCACTTTTTTTAAATTGAAAAAATCATTAGATTCTCAAAAAAATTGAAAATCACGTTGCGACATTTCATTATTGGTTTTGGTTTGGCAATAATTTTATAAAATGTTTCGATAGGTTCTTAGAACTTGTTGTCATTTAATGTGAGATCCCTTTTGGGTTCCTTGTAATTAATGCAATGTCAAAAAAATAATCATGACAATTTCTCTTTCCCAACAACATGATGATATATATTAAAATAAATTAATTTTTTTATTTTTCCCCTTCATATGACCAATCATACAATATCCATTATTGATATTAAAATGAATGATAGGGCCATTGTGTATAACACACCTTGTTTGAATTCAATGCAAACATTTATAGAGTTGGTAAGCAATGTTTCTTCATATGTGCGGTCACAAATGTTTGACAAGCCATGCACCTCCTTGACACTTCTCGTCCATTAGAGCCCGTGCAAATGTGAAATATTTGCAATGGGAGTTATTCTTTATATTGTTAGTGGGGGGTCAAGAGCTACCTTAGCTTTAAAGATAACAAGTATTTTATAATATCTTCAAATGTTTTTTAGAGAGCTTCACATGGCCATGGATTTAGGGTTAAACATTTTGTGAAAAAAAATCCAAATTTTTTTGCAACTCATGACCTAGTATCATTATCTCAGGTCCCATTCCAGACTAAGTACAGATACAACAAGGCTGGTAGTGCCTTACCTCATGCCCTCATGCTCATAGGGGTTTTTCACACCATTCATTATTCATACCCGTACCATATACCCGTGTTGCACCCTGTATACGGGTACAACACGGGTCGGTCTGAACTTTAAAATTGGTTTGACATTGTCGAAAATTGTGTGTGTGTAGATGCCATTTTCTACATTGGGCGGTTAGCAAAAATGGAACCACTAGAACAAATCAAGGTTTTTTCGTTTGGTTTTTGCAATTAATTTGTAATCACCGACGACATTTGCGACTCTCTTAAGTGCTTGTAAAATATTATTATAACTGTGGTCAGGCTTCTGACCAGTGTTGGCCATTCCACAAATGGTTAAATGTGTTCTTCCCATTTGAGCTTTTTAGCCACATGCTCCTTCATAAATTGAACCGGACTTACTCTGACTCTCAAGGCAAATAATCTAGCCTCATTTAAAAGGCAAGGGACCAGGGTCTGTTAAAGAAATGCTGCAAACTATGCAGCAGCAATATATATAGACAAAATAACACATGAGAGAAAGCAAGTGTTGAAGCCCAGAACTAGATAAGAGCATCTCCAGCGGTGCTCTGTATGAGATCCATCCTGCAGAGTACAATTGGATGAAGAAATGTCAAAAAAATGCCGGTTTGGCTCAGGGAAATGGTTTTTTGGCTCTGTATAATTGAACAATTCGCAGTGGCTGGTAAAAGGCCCAGTAATCCTGTGTACGTGCAGAGAAGAGTGTAATAAATACGATCTCACTACTGATCAGTGTTTCTGATTGGCCCATCATAATGATTGGTTCAGGTGGGTTGCTATTAGTAATTATTTGCCGTACCAATTTCAGTTTTATGGGTGGGGTTGCCAAAAAGTAAATAACTAAACTTGGATGTGAAAAATATTTTGCCAGGGTCACATACTGAGCACCGCTGGAGATGCTCTAAGTGTGCTCGATATTATTATTATATATATATATATACACACACACACATACATACATACATACATATATGTTTCAACAGGGGGAGGCAGAATCCATTTATGCAATGGACAAATTTGGAAGGACTCTGGTGTCAGAGAAGGTGGGTTTTTAGTACAACAATATAAGAAGAGATTGTGGAGGAATGAATTGTAACACAAGGCTCTTATGTGCACTAACACCTTTCATGTATGTACTGACTCCTTCCCACTGAGCAATTAACTGACAATATTATTACAGGTTACAATTGTGCAAAAAAATGGTAGGTAGGTAGGTAGTAGTAGGTGGCAGGTACCTGGCTATCAAACTAGGCACTTTGCTGCCTAATATTATTGGCTAAATAATGCAACAGTCTAGTATGCAAGTGGATCTGAATTCCAGTGAAAGTAGGCATATAATAGTGCACAATTTTTATTTTTTTATTTTTTTTGGGCCCCCCCCGCCCCCTTCAGTTTTGTGGTGAAGTCACACTTTTGAATCATCTGCCAAAGGAATTAGCCAATTTTGGCTACAGGTCAGAGAGGAAAGTAGAATTTTTAAAAGAATTTTGAGATTTGCTGAAACCCATTGTCTAAATATGGCAATTTCAAAAAAAATAAAAGTCCTTGAAATTTGGCGACTTTGGTGAAAATTTTCCACAAAAAATCCTTTGAATGATTCATTCACCCAATCTTTTTTTTGGATCACCAAGTGGCCGAAATTCGCCAAGAAAGAAAAACCCTGATTTAGGGTTTATGTTTTTTTGAATTAGGCTAATCAATTGATGACAACTGGAATCTATACATGGGACTTGGGAGTTTAAGGTGCAAGTATACCTACTTAAGCATGCTAAGGGTGGTCTAATGAGCAGCTTCAAGGATTGGCATCATTTTTTCACCCTCGTCTTTCTATTTTGTTTTACCAACATGTTTATTTCATGTTTATTTCTTGCAAGTGATATAATGTACTATGGAATGGTAAAGCCCCACCCGCATCATGTTGGGCATCAGATGAGCCTACTAGGGCAAACTAGGCAATTCACACCCCAACTTCCATGACATTAAGGTCTTCGTGGCACATTCAAATGGTTCAAAGCACAATTAATGTTCAAAGAGACACATTTTGATCACTAGGCTATTATATGTGTATATGATCATCACTAGAAGATTATGTCATGTAATGTGGTCCAGAAAATTACATAACTTGCCACCCCAAACCCTAATGGTTTTAGGATTCATGCTTTAAGTAAGTTGTCGATGTGCATTGGTCATGAGTTTGCTCGTGCTTTTTCATTGTTCATGGATTGCTCCTCCAAATGTCTGGATGTTTTATTTCCATTGCTTGAATGCGTGAATCAGCAGAATCAATGAAAATTTATCAATCCAATCGGCATTATTCTGGAACTAGGCAACTTGTTAGGGCAACTTGTTAGGCCTGAAGTTTTTGAGAAATTGGCCAATTTTCAAGCATATTATTCAAAAGAGTTGTAAGTACTAGGGTAAATCAGCTGGTGATTGGACATTTAAGTGCTCATGGTAGGCCAGATCCAAGGGGAGGGCTTTGTTGTTTGTGATGTCCAAACAAAACTTAAACCCCTCTTATTGGTGCATCTGGCGCACCAAAAATTGTCAAAAACGAAATAAAATTGAGAAAGTTATGGATGCCAAAGTAAAGGGGTTGAAGAACTCAAAAAAAAATCATCGAACCCTACAAAGGTGGTTCTCGAACACCCAAAAAATTCTTTGTATGTTGCTCTGTTGCTATTAGAGTTCAAAGATGATTTGTAAAACTTCAAGTGACGCTCCTATAGCACTTTTAAATCGTTTAAAATGAATAAGAAATAAGAAAGTTATGAGGTTTGAAAGTAAGAGGGGTCAAATGAAGAAAAATGAAGAAACATATTTTCTTTACAGCTCTTTTTGGGCTGGTCCCTTGGCTTTGCATTTCAAAGATGCTTTGCATTTCAAAGATGATTTGCAGACCTTGAGGGTCACTACTGTCTGCCAGATTATGTGACCCCGCACCGACCAGTGTACCATGATCCATCCATCCATCAGAACCCCAGTTATGACTCGGTTGTGGGATGAACCACAACTGAGGAGTTTTAGTTAACCTAACCTCTAACCTAACCTAAACCCTCCCCCGCTCCTCCCCTCCCCCCCTCCCCCCAAACAAACAAATATCTGATGCATTTTCAAGCTTGTCTTTTTGCCTCTTGCATGGTTCTTCTTGTTTTGTATGCTCCGCAAAAATTAATAATAATAATAATAATATTATTATTATTATTATATTGGCATTTTCTACACTGATTTAAAACCTAACACCCTTCAAGATAAAATGAAAGTATCAACCATCATTATAGTATTTGACATTGAATAGTAACAATCATATGTTTTTATTTATCCTAAATGGAGGATCAAATTATTCAAATCTTGTAATCAAAACCATGTGGCTTTACACAAGGTTGAGCATTGTCAACCAACAAATGCCCTAGACAATGTTTGTTTGGGAGCAAGGGTTAGTGTTTTCCAAATATCATAAGCAAGTTGGTAGGAAATGCAAGGGGGGTATTATCTAAGTAGTAGGTAAGTTTGGTTGCTACTAGGTAAGTAGATGAATGTGGATGGTTGATACATGAGCAACCACTATGGTTAGCTATGGGACATGAATTCAATGAAAGTGCATTTCATGTCCATGCATCATCCATCTTGCATGGCACAATGGTATGAATGCATGTTTACTTTGGCCCTATCTCGCACCCTCAACACCAATTGAGTTATGTGTAGGGTAACACCCAAAGGGCAAGGTGTTATCAAAATACGTGCATGCCCAAGGCAAAGCTAAGGGGCACTTATTTCATGAATGCCTTCCTCCAAGGGTGTTATCCTACATAAAACACCAGCAAAATTTTAATTTAATTAATTAATTAATTTTCCCCATGATAACTGCCATGTATCATGCTAAAAAAGAGGCAGGCAATTCAAAGAGTGACATGCCTACTGAAATTGGCATTTTATTTTTTGAAATGCCCCACATATTGGAAAGGATTGATTCCGCTTCATAATGTGCCCTCCAAAAAGTTCCCAACAATCATTTCTAACCAAGTGCCATACTTGACATTATAACATCCATTCTTTAACACCTTAATATTATCCAAATGGATGATATTTGTTCAACAGTTGAGGATGATCAAATATTGACAAAATTGTTTCTAGTGCTTTAAAACACAATCTTTCATGGAAACATGTTTGGGTTTCTATATGGATTGATGAAAATACATTTTTACAAAGTTAGAAATCATACATCATATGCCTTCTTGTTCCAAAGATTTGTAAAAATTACAAATGAAGGGAAGCATGAAAATCCAAACATGCATCGAATGAAGACTAAGTAAGATCTTGCCATTCATTGGTTTTAAGAGCAATTTCCTATTTCCAAGGGTGCATAGTTGTTTTGGATGTTATCATGATTCATATTGAAAGGTCAATTTTTAAATACCACCAAGGTACATAAACACATAAAATAAAATTCAATTGGGTTAATAAACACAAGATTTGAATGAAAGTAAAATTTGGGTAAAAATATATATACCAATTTGTGCAATTATATGATTTTTTAAAGAATCACTAGTTTTTAAATATATATTTAAAGGCTTGCCTTTCCTGGATATTTCAAAAACCTTAAAGGAGCTACAATTTTACATGAAATAGCCAATAAAAACATGTCCATTTTATGGTTGGTTATATGATTTATTTTCAATTTTTTGAGAACCATGATTATATACCAAAATCAAATCTTTGGATTGTAGAACCATGGTTTTAAATCCTAAAATCTTTCATGATAACCATAGGGGTGTGTTCTTATTTATAATTACTACCCAACATTGATATATATTTTGCAAGATTGTGAATCCAAGGAAGCCAAAAGTTAACCAATATCAACCCCATTCACAAAGTAAAAAATAGAGTTAAAAACATATTACTACACTATGGATAGGTAAATGGATAAATGCCAAATAAAGATGTGGCATGTCATTGGATGTGTAATATGTGAGTGACAAACCGTGGGGAGGGGGGGGGGGGGGGGGGAGTTTTTTTTTTTATTTAACAAAACACTTTTTTTTTTGGGGGTGTATTTACATTTTTAAAAAAAAAAACAA
>Ga0116231_10002928_pt1 | contig 35644 bp, 20 predicted proteins | sample S1TSphgellanicum_2_FD_89695 | JGI IMG/M metagenome (GOLD analysis project Ga0116231, IMG submission 89695) | Host-associated microbial communities from peat moss isolated from Minnesota, USA - S1T2_Fd - Sphagnum magellanicum MG | ecosystem: Host-associated > Plants > Peat moss > Unclassified...
CATTAAGTAATCATAATTACTAAATATCCTATAATCACCTTTGAAGTGCAAAAGAAAAGGAGTAATGAAAAACTAACAAGAAGAAAAATAAGAAAAATAAACTTTCCAAGTTATAAAACGTTTTTTTTTGTTTTTTTTCTTAGGACCCCTCCTACTTTCAAAGCTCATAACTTTCTTATTTCTTGTTCATTTTAAACGATTTAAAGTGCTGTAAAAGCGCCATCTGAATTCCTACAAATCACATTTGAACTCTAATAGCAAAAAAACAACATAAAATGAACTTTCTAGGTGTTTAAGAACCGGCCTTAATAAAACACAATTTGAGTTTTTTGACCTCCTTTATCTTGGGGGGCCATAACTTTCTCATTTCTAATCTGTTTTCAACAATTTTTAATGTGTTAGATGCGCCAAGAGGAGGGCTTCAAGTTTTGTTTGGACATCAAAAGCAACAGAGCCTTCCCCTGGCTGTTATACTTTAATACAGTAGTTGCATCTAATGTGCAATTAGGTTGGTCCATGAGGTTTGCAATGGAATGTTTTAACCCATATCCTTTGGCTTCTAATTCTATTTGGTTCAGTATATAAGTAGGAGCAATAGTCATGTTGAAACCAAATACCAAGGGCCATTGGGCATGAGTGAATGAAAAAAGCTTGACCTTTATGAAATGGTCAAACTTGAGAGTAAAATCGGATTATTGTAAACCTACTTATATAACCTAAACCTAGCTATTTTTCAATCTACTTACATACCTAAATAAACCTACTTACTTAATAGGGTTTAATTATTATCTACACACCTAAACACCACGTGTCAACATCTTATTAGCCATAAATTAAATGATTTAGATTTCATTAATTAATATTTAAAAAAATTTAAATAGGTGGACCTTGATTACCACGTGTCACCATATAATTGGTGTTAAAATATTGAACATGTGTCAAATGGTCAATGAACGTTCCATGGTGTGCCACGTGTCATCATCCTAGTGACAAAAACTTTAATGATTAAGATTAATCCAATGAATTTTTTATTTTGAAAACACAAAAAAATTAAATAATGACATGTGTCCACAAGCTAGTTGTCTAATTTTTAAACATGTGTCATATTTTCATTAGTTGTATGTAGTTGCAGGAAAGTTGCACATAAGGTGCAACTACATTAGATTGGTATGTATGTATGAACATGTATACTAACACCGTATATACATGTTACATACATATTGTCACATGCAACTGCATGTCCCATGCAACTTGTCTTATGCAACTACACAAAATTTTAGTTGCATGCGACAGTAGCAAAACCCAAATTTTCTAGTAGTGCAATTATGGTTAACAAAACATTTGGGAAGTGAAATAAGAAGACCATAAATGTTACTATGCTACTATTATCAAAATGGCATCACAAATGAAGAAGAAGATATCATCTTTGCTACAAAACCAAAATTGTTCTCCATAGGAATAATCAGTTTACCTACGACAATTTAATCTATGAAAACCATAGATGTGGGGATCATGGATACATATGTGAAGACTAGTATTTCAAAATAGGGATTTGAAGTACAAAACACAGAAAAGAAGATATCTAGCAATAGATATGAGCCAAAAGTAGCTTTAGAGGATAAAATGTATCTAGAGACATACTATGGACATTAACTAAGGAGTGTTGTAATGGATGAAACTCTAGCAAACATCAAAGCATAGGGATTGCAGATAGTTAGATGGAGATTAACAAAAGATCAATAATTGATGAAGCTCAATTTGGGAATTGATGTAGAACCACAGATGGTAAAAATTAATGCATAGTTGGAAAACATGCAAGGTGCTAGAAGTGGAGCAGCTATTGAAAGAATTTAAAGATGTTTTTGCATGGACATACAAAAATATGAAAAGGATTCCACTAGAGTTAACACAACACAAAATTGACTTGGATATCACTATACTGTTGGCACATCAAACCAAGTATAGATTAAATCCAAACTATGTTACAAAAGTCAAACAAGATATAGATAAGTTGTTATCAGTTGGATTCATTGAATATATAAAAGAAGCTACATGGTTGTCACCCATAGTAGTAGTACCCAAGAAAAATGGCAAGTCAAAAATCTGTATAGATTTCAGAATATTAAATGCAGCCACAAAGAAGTATCCATACCCATTACCTTTCACGGGTGAAGTGTTGAACATAATAGTGAGGTATGAGGCATATTCCTTCTTAGATGGATATTCAGGATATCATCAAATATCTATAGCTCCAAAGGACAGATATAAAAATGCATTTGTTACAGATTAGGGGGCTTTTATATGGAAGGTGATGTCATTTGGAATTAAAAATGGACTTCCAACATATTAGAAAGTTGTGAAAGCATTCAAAGAATATTTGGACAATTTTATGAAAATACTTCTAGATGACTATACGATGTATAATGACATGGAGAGTCATTTGTAGAAGCTTAGATTATGTTTTCATAAGTGCAATGAATATGGCATTAATTTAAATCCCAAAAAAATGCATTTATGGTATTTTCAAGGATGATTTTGGGTTTTATTATTTCGAAGGAAAGGAAACTACCAAATCCAAAGAAAATACAAGTAATTGTAAACATGCCACCACCTAATAATCCCCAACAAATTCAAATATTCAATGGGATGGCATAGTTTTACAAAATGTTTTATAAAAAAATTTGCTTCTATTATAGCACCTATCACTAAACTGACAAAAAAAACAAAGACTTTTTGACGTGTCCCCAAACTCTTCAAGAGACCCAAAGGTGGGTCCTAGAACGAAACAACAAAAGAAAAAGAAAGTTGGCGCATGTTCATTAAAACTTCAAGGGCAAGAGGGCATGCTAGAGCTTCAGGATGGGACTAGGATGAACTCACAAGCAAGAATTCAAAATAAAATCAACCTACACAACTTAGAAAAGAGGGCGATTGGTGCAAATCGAATGGAAATGGTGGGGCAGACTTAGTAGGGACAACCTCAAACACAAGTTTTACACGACCCGCAACCTTTGGGAAGAAGCACCACTCTTTTCCCTATGGTATATTATGTGCCTCTTTATAAGGACTACATCCAAATGTCACTTTTCCTTGAAACTCCTAAGTGGGAGTCCCAAAACTAGGACTTTTACTATCCCAAAACTTTGGACGCCCATGTCTTTTTCAAATCAAATCAGTTTTGAGAATGAAAGGGCAATATCTTATAGCCCTTGAAAATATCTTTCCAACAGTGTATATTATGGTTGAATCGAACCTCATTTGACCCCTGCTTTCAAGGGCTTTGTGGTTGGGAGTCAAATTCCCTATTTGACTACAGCCCCTTCTTTTGATCATAACTCATGCAAATCAAGTCTAAATGAACAATGCAAAGCCACTTTAAGCATCTATGCTTCAAGACCTTTTTGATGGTGGCTTGGGGGCCCAATTTTATGTTTTTTTGCCTTTCCAACCAAGGTTTTAAACATTTGCAACTCTCGCATGAATGCAACTCCCAAAATGGAAGTGCACTTGGGAGTCATTGGGCTTCACCCCTTGCACTCTCCCCCATTTGTGAAAGTGTGTTTCACACCTAAACACACTTTCGGCCTCATGGGCCCTTACACTTCACACTTAGTTATGAACCCAATGTTAGGGTTGCGACATTTTTCTTTGGACAAAAGTATATTGAAGCACTGATACTAATATCACCAAATTAGCAGGTGGAATATCATGTTCATACAAATGTGTCCTTGTTAGTTGTGGGGGCTATGTTGTCTCAGAATGTAGCAAGGAAAAATGATCAACCAATAGTGTATGTTTCTAGGCATTTGAACATAACAAAATAAAATTATAGCATAACATACAAAGAGGCTTTAACAATGGGGTTTTCTTTGCACAAGTTCAAACATTATTTGTTGGGCAATAAGTTTGTCTTTTATGTAGATCATATGGCATTGGTTTATTTGGTCAACAAACCACAAGTTTCAAAAAACATAACTAGATGGTTGTTATTGTTCCTCAAATATGACACTAGTAGAAATTGGCCAAAATGTAATCATTATATTTGCAACTACATGCAACTATTAATTATCTGCAACTAGATTTGGACATTTTTGCAACTATTTATTGTGTTGGCCATATTTGCGATTACAATGTAACTAATTTACAACTATTTTGGTGTTCATCCTTCCATGTGAACATCATTTAGTTTAATTTTCATCCAAGAAAAACAATTTATGTCCCATTAATTGCAAGTGTGACCAATTTAATTGTAACCTTATGAATATACAAAGGTGTATTTTGTGAATTCTAAGGAATATAGTTCGGTGTATTAAAATTTATAACTGTATATTTTGAATTTACATAAAAAACCATATTAAATGTTTATTCAAATATTATTATTAACATAAATGGCCTTAATATTATGGTTACATTGATTAATGTATATTTTGAATATTTTAAAATTTTATGTAAGATATTGGCTAAATATATGATGCCCATATTAAAAGTTTATCCAAACCATCTTATTATATTTCCCTAAATTATTACAAATGACATTTATTATTATTTATATTAATATTATATTATATATTTATATAAATTACATGTAATAGAAAATATATTTAATATTAGTAATAAATTATTTTCAAATGACTAATGTACTTATTAAGAATTCATTTTTATTTATTAAAACATGAAAAATTAATTAAAATTAATCATAATAGTTCTAACAATTGACATAATAATATATAATAATAATAATAATAAAATAACTAACCTATGCTAACTACAAATTACAGTATTATTATTATTATAAATAATCAATTATGAAATATAATTAAATTAATATAATAATTACTAGGAAATATTAATGTATAATTCTAAGTTTTTATATTTCAAATTTATAAGTGATATTTAGTAATTATTGATAATTCAATGATTATAGTAAATTAATGATATGTAGTTTTTTTTTTCAGTTTTAATATTTTAATATTTTATAATAATTACTGTATTAATTAGAATGGAAATCTAATAAATTATTATGCAAATGAAAAAAATATTTTCAAACGAAATATATATTTATTAAAAATATAAAATATTTATTGTAATAGATCATAAATAGCTTTAATAAGTGAAGTAATCATATGAATAATAATTGAATTAATGTTATTGCTAATATTAAATATTTAAATTTAAATTTATTATTAATTATATAAATGAAATAATAATGGGAATAATATTAATAAAATAGTTAGCTTAATATAATTTTTAATTATATTATTAAATTTTTAAAAACTAGTATTCAATATTTATATTTAATAGTTAATAATTATTAAATATTAAATATTTCAGTTATTATATTAATTTATTTGGTTACGAAATAATAATTTATTAGTTATTAATAATTAGTTAATAATTTCAATATTATTTAATTAATTTTTTTGATAGATTATTATAGTTTATATATATATAATTATATATTATTACTGTTTATCTAGTTTAATAATAATCAATAATATAATTAATTCAGTAATCATATGACATTGATGATTATTATTATAAATAATTAGTTAGTTTTTAGTTTAGTTGTTAATTAATCAATTAGCAAGTTTGTTTTTAAAATTTTATATTTTATAATCATTAAATAATTCATAATTTTATTAGTTGATTAGTTCATTTATTAGTTAAATATCACTTACCTATTTAATTACATATTTTTCAAGATGAGAATGAAAGCTAAAACGTATGTGATAAAAATTTTAGTCACAAGTCATTTGTGATTAAACATTTTTAGTTGCAAATGACTTACAACTAAAACTTTATCCCATATGTTTTGGATTTCATTTTCATTTTGAAAAGTATATAAACAAGGTGTTTTGTCTCACATTTTCATATTTAAAAGATGGGCATATGGGATGAGTCAATAAAAATGGCTTAACTCAAAATAAAATATAAATATTCATGTACTTACACCTAACTACCTATTTACTTTTTAACCTACCTACCTACCTAAGTAGGTATTTAGCCTAAGTAGGTACATAGGTCCTATCTAAATAGATGTTTAGCTTAGATGGGTAGGTAGGTATACAAGTATGTAGGTACCTAGTTCAACCTACATACCTAAATATTGATTTAAATTTAATTTGAAAAAAAAATCAATTAATATGCCATGTGGCAAATTTTTAGTGCACCACATGTCACAATCTAAACCATCGAGACATAAAAATAAAACATCTTAAATTATTTCAAAACAATAATAAAATATTTTTAATTATTAAGAGTTGGGACACACGGCAACACATAACTTGTTCCCATTGTTCACTAAAAAATTGCGTTTTAGTTGCAGGCAACAATATGTATATGATTAGTCAAAGGATGAAGGCATATTTGTTGTCATTTGCAACTAATGTCAATGCAACTTGTCCATTGTGATTATTAATATTTTAGTTGTAAATGTCGTCTGCAACTAAAAATTAATTGCATGGACTAGTTGCAAAATGGTTATTTTCTACTAATGTGATTTCATAGTAGTGTATAAACTAGACAGAATTCATGTAGTTGTAGATGCATTGTCAAGATTACCAAATAATACAGAACCCATAGGTGTGATTGATCAAACCATAGATGCAAGTTTGTTTTATACAAGGCCTAAGTGGTTGAATGATGTAAAAGAACTTTAAAAATAGGATAGATTGAAGGCACGTTATTGGTGTAGCAGAAGTAAAGATTGGTTAACAAAGCAAACCCTTTTACACTATAGAATTGTGAATTGTATAGAATGGGCTGAGACAATAAATTGTGATGATGTTTGATAACAACAAAAACACAAATGGTGATGAAAGAACTACATGAAGGACCTTCAGGAGGGCATTTTGTAATGGAAATAACGTAGAGGAAGATATTGGATGTTGGATATTGGTGGCCAATTATGTATAGGGATGTGCATGGTTACTGCAGATCTTGTGATGCATGTCAAAAAACAACAAGATTAGCAACTCAAAGTCTTGCAAAGCTAGTCACAAAGTCTTCTAGAGGAACCATTTATGAAATGGGGGCTTGATTTTGTGGGGCCAATTAAACCAACAAGCAGATATATAAGGAACAAATATATTCTTGTTGCCATAGACTATGCTATTAAGCGGGTGGAAGCAAGAACATTGAGAATTAATACAATAATAATCACTACAAAATTTATGTATGAGTGCATATTAACTAGGTTTAGATGTCCTTTGATTATAGTCACAAATCAAGGAGTGCATTCTATTAATGATACCATGAAGTATTTGACAAATCATTTTCTAATGAAACATGTGAATTCTATAACTTATTACCCTTAGGGGAATGGGCAGGTTGAGTTTATTAACAAAGACACTGTTAACCAAGTTAGTTAGTGAAAATAAAACATATTAGGATGAGCATTTGTCTACAGTGTTATTTTCATATAGAACTACATACAAAGTAACAACATGGTATACACCATATCAATTAGTGTATGGATTACACCCATTAATGCCCTCAAAGTACATCATTCTAGTTGCTAGTGGAGATGAGAGAGATAGTATTCTAGTGAGAGTTTTAACTAGTAGAATTACAAAGCTCAAAAAGTTACAAGAAGCTAGAATGCAAGCTACAAAAACAATAGGAATTTAGTAGTGGAATAAAACATTATGGAATCAACAAAAGCATCTGGAAAAACAGTTTAGTTTTAATGATTATGTTTTGTGGTTTCCAAAGGGCGATAAGTCGCACCTAGGGAAGTTTACTAAGAAATGGTTTGGACCGTATAAAGTACAATATGTGTTACCAAATAACATTGTGTTATTGGTGACCATTGAGAAGTTTGAAACTAACCTTGTGTTGGTCAATGTGAATAAGCTCAAACCTTATAAATACATGGAACTGAAAGTTCAGAAAAATGGACAATAGATGTTAATATATTGGGAAAAGAGTGCAAGTGGAATTTACGAGGTGAATTTTGACACAAAAGAGGACGATGAAAATGTCAAATACAAAAACCACAGATGAAAAATGATGAAGATAAAAAACAAATCACAGATTCAATGGTGAACATAGTCTTCATTTCAATCTACAAAAAAATAATAATTGTATTAATGTGGGTTTTGAGATGTAGAAATCTACAAATGGTATGTTAAGCATATCGACTGAATCAGCAGTAGTATTTTCTCGGTCATCAGGAGTATTTGCACAATCATCAAAATTGTGGGCATAGTCAATAGAAAAATTGGTATAGTTGCCAAATATGTTTTCATAATTAGTAGATAAATGGGCATAGTCAATAGAAGGTGTACAAGGCGAATGAAATGGAGTCGGTACATTTAATGTAGGGTGATTACAAATGTGGAGTAATTGGAAGATGAAATTTGTGACGTTCATTCATAATGATGATGCTAAGTGTTTCCACATGGTAGTACAAAGGACAAATAAACTTGTAATGATAGGCCATATTAATCTCAAGGTTCAGATGTTAATTAAAAGATGTTGAGCAAATGAAAAGATGAATGTGACGGGTGGGATGTTCAAGGATGAGAAAAACGGGGTAACCATCGAAAGCAATTTACATTTGCTGTTGGAAGTTGTGCGCATTTTTGAAGTTTTAGAATTTACAACAATATGAATGGAGAAAGTGGAATTGAAAAACTATAGCAAATAGTAAGGGAAGAAGAAGCTCAAAGGAGTGAGCACAAATGAAGGCAAGAGGCGGAAACATAATTGTTGATAAGAACAAAAGTAAAAGAGGAGTTGAAAATAGCAAAAATAGAAGAATTGTTGAATATTTAGCCATTGGCTATAAGGTCTTTGCCACATTCATCATCATCTTCAAAATGTGCAGAAGGGAAGGCATATAATGTGAAGATACAGTTTACACAAACAAGAATTCAACATATAGATACAATTGGAAGATCTATAATTGAATTTTTGCATAGAAGTAGACAATGTTGGCATGCAAAAGTGCAAACAAGACCATAAACTACATCAATAGATCCAATGTGCATTGAAGAATCAAAGGAAGACAAAGCTAAGGAGCATCATTTTGTGGAGGCATAGGTAGTGCAGAAAGACGTAAAGGAGGAGAATGTTGTTACGTAAGAAGAACATTTATTCATAGAAATGCAATTGAATGTACAACAAGCCACAGAGGTGCAGACAATGGCAAAAACATAGTGAGGTTGATGTAGATGGAGCAACGTGAAGTGGAAGTGATAGTGAAGAAAAGATGTGCAATTCTAGTGACACACACCCCAAGCTCCTTGATAGATTCAATTACGAGTTCAAGGTGAAAACAACGAAAGGATAAGGAATTAGGGTACGCTCCTTGGCTTGCAGCACTTTGGGAACAAAGGGGTGTGCTAGAGCTCCAAGATGGGGACTAGGACAAATGACAAGTGGGTCCTGTTGATTTCACCAACATCTTGGAAAAGGAACGCATCCTCCAGATGTTGGAGAGCCCAAAATTGAATTGAAATTACAAGGTTGGTGTGTAAATGCCAACTCCTTTTCTTATGTTTCCAATCCAAATATGCAATGTCCTGAAGCCAAATGAAATCATCTCGTGTCATGCTTTGATTCGCATTCACACGTTTTCACCAAATTGCTTTATGTTTATCATATATTTGTTTAGTTGTGTAACCTAAACTTAGTTGGGCCCGTATGTGGTCCTTCAATGCTTGTGACATGCATGGAACATAACAAGACATATGAAAAATGGATTTTGGGTCATGTTCATCATGTGCGAATGACCCATAAATTTGTGTATGGGCTTTGTAATAAATTGTGATTTTAGCCACATTAGGCCATGTGTATAAACATTTGATTGAAAATGACACTAGGCATCCTTGTTTAATAGATCGAATGTGGGTTGAGTTTTCCTGATAGTCCTTTGGTCCATATCCCCACTGATACCTAAACCAAAAAATTCTCAAGACGTAAATGATGACATTTTTGGTATATAAATTAAAGAATTTAAAAAGGTTAATGCCATAAATGTTTACCACGTATGCTTGGGGTGGTTTTTGATAATTGATTGTTTAACATCCATTTGGCCTGGAAAGTTTTTGTAAACATTCCATTCACTACTAGAAATTTTGTCTTTTGCAACTTGTCTTATGCAACTAAAAAATCTCACATGCAACTATTTTGGAGTTACATGCAACATGTGTAGTTGCATGCGACATTTTTTAGTTGCATAAGACAAGTTGCAAAAGACAAAATTTCTAGTAGTGATTCCATGGAGGTGCTTGTATCCCCTCCTTCACCTTCCAAAAATTCTAGGATGTAAACATATGGAACATAAGCAAATTGAATGGTCACTTTATTTTGCCTTCCATGGTGTATTTTGGACCTCCATACTAAGTCCTTATTTGAAAAAGTGGACTTGGTGGAATGGGACTTTGGAACCCTTCCCATGATTGAAGAAATAGGACAAATTCCTACACCAAGAGATTTGTAATTCTGTAAACATTCAACATTGAACAAAAACCCAAAATGTAATACCTACATGGCTCCATTAAAATCGATGTTGTGACTTGGAATTCCCATTACAATACCCACATCATGATATAAAATACTTATTGTTCCAATGTACATCACGTATAATACTTGCGTTATGAACCCATATATTAAAACAAATTTTGGCAATACCCACATTGAACTATTAAACCTTCCATCATTGAAAATGTTCACATATGCAATACCAAGATTGTACCTTAAACCCACAATGTCTGAAAACCCCATGTAACAATACCCACATAATGATCATTAATGCACACTGTTTGAGAGGTGCAAAATGCAATACCTACCTTAGGCCATAAAACCCACATTTGGTTCTGGGGAGTAAATGCATTATTTGCATTTGGGTATGGAAGGTATAAAACCTTTATTTATGGTTGTATATTTAATGAAATTTGATGCCCATTATATATCCAATAATTAGGAAATGAAAAAAGGTTGAATTGTGAAAATATAAACACAAAACAAAAGAAGTGACGAGAGACAAATGCATACCTTTAAAAATAAAAGATGACAACATTCCACCAAAATTTATAGTCCCAGTTGAATACACAACCTTAAAAGATCATAACTCATACAAAAGTGAGTTAGAAAATATTGAACTTTAACAACTACGGAACATATGGAAATAAAGGGGATTCATAATTATGGTATAAATCTAAACAAGTGATAAGATTAAAAACCAATACAATGAGCAAAGTTTAGAGTATGAACCTTAAACCCTAAAATATATGAACCAAATTCCTATACACTAAATCATAAGGCATAACCCTAAAAATCCAAATGATATTTTACCATAAGCCCTATTCCAACCTTAACTATACAAACCCTAACAAAAAAAAGTCCTAGTGATATATGCCTTAAACCCAAAAAATTATACACACTATACAAATTATATAATGCAAAAAAAATAAAATTTAAAGAACATAGGAAAAAATTTAAAAACCAAATTTTAAAGCTTTTAAACTATAAATATTTATTGACTAAAAAAAAAACCTTAATATTCAAAAAAAATCTAATAAATTTTGTACAAAACCAAAAGAGAAAATATGTGTCTTACCTTTGTGTGATCTCTCCAACCTAATTTTTTCCACTTTCTTTGAAAAATATATAGAATGAAATTGTATTACTTCACATATGTGTAAACCAAAAAACTTCCCCCCAAATTTAGCTTAGTTTAGGGTAAATACTATACATTTGTGAAAAAATTACTAATTCATTTATGTGTCCCAACCCTAAACTTAAAGTTTGTAAAGTATTTATGTCAATAAGGTAGTTATGTATGTAGGGTAGGTAGTTAGTATAGTAGCTAAGTTAATAAGATAATTAGTTATTAGGGTAGCTCTGTTAGTAGGGGATAATAAATAAGGTAACAAGGTTGGTGCGGTATTTATGGGGGTAGGAAGGTGAATAGGGTAGCTAAGTTAGTAAGGTAGGTAGTTAGTATAGTAGTTAAATTAATAAGATAACTATTTATTAAGGTAGCTATGTCAGTAAGGGATAATAAATAAGGTAACAAAGTTGGTGTAGTACTTATGGGGGTAGGAAGGTGAGTAGGGTAGCTAAGTTAGTAGGGTAGGTAGTTATTATTATAGTTAAATCAATAAAATAACTATTTATTAGGGTAGCTATGTCAGTAAGGGGTAATAAATAAGGTAACAAGGTTGGTGCAGTACTTATGGCGGTAGGAAGGTGAGTAGGGTAGCTATGTGTGAGGTTAGGTCCATGGGAAAAATGGCCAAGAACCAAGAAAAAAAAAACTAAGTAAAATGGTCAGCAGCAAAAAAAAATGGATTGTGATGAACCCCATCTGGCACCAAATGAAAAGACACAACCCATCCAGTGGACAGAACGGCCAATTGGTGCATTGGTGGTTACTGGTTCACTCTGGCCCCAAATTTCTACCTTAATATGAGGTTACCCAATTCACATGAGGGTTCATCTTTGCTTCTCTATGGGCTTTACATTAGAAAGCCTAGCAACAGAATGTCTCAAGCTTGTTATGTGCTTAAAATTTCAATGTGTGAAACTTTCTCTTGATAATGAGATTTCATTAAAGGTGCTAAATTTGTTGAACTATTATATTATTGAGTATACTTTAATTTGCGCTTGTACCCACTAGTAATCTACAATTGCGAATTCAAGATTGTCTTAATTAAAAAAAACTGTAAAGTTCTCTGTAAAGTATCCAGAGCTAGGGGAGTGAGAAGGAAAATCCCAAAAGTCAAATTAAATGAACCCCTAATCCTGATGTGTTTTTATTTTTCTTGTTTTTTCCATTTTGTGATGTAGCCATATTTGATTATGTGATGATAATGGCAATCGTCTATAAAAAGATTTAGTTAAATTTGGCTATAAACTAGATATGAAAGCTTAAAAATTTGTTCTTTCTTCTATAATATGGGTATCTTGTGTACAACAGCCAATTTTTGTGCAAAACATTGCACAAGTGGGAAAAAAAAAAATTTGGTCACAATACTAATAAAATTAGATGGTTTTTTACGCATTTAAGATTTTGATGACAATGATTGTGAAGTCAATCATACTTGTACATAATAATTCATTATGTTTATTTTTGATACATATAAAAGTAAAAATGTTTAATTTGACTAATTTCAAATGATATTATAACCAAATTGAACATGCCAAAATATATGTGGAATATACAATGCATATGTGAACTATGTAAGTGACTAAAACTAGTCATAGACAATCTAACATGGAATATGACATGTCATTTATGTGACTAAAAATAGTCATAGTCATTTTTACACGAAATATGACATGAAAATAAATAAAAATTTTCATGTTCACATTTGTTGTTTGTAATGTTTCATATAAAAATTACAAAAGGTGACAACATTGTTCAAATATAAGAAAATGACATCTTAAAAATTGGAAGATCAAATCAAATTTTTATATTTTTAAAATTATTCCAAAAAAAAAAAACCTATCCAACGTACATGTGAAACTTGAAATAATGTATTTTTTAAATTGGAAATTTAAAATAATAAAAATTGAAATAAACTTATGAACTAAAGACATGTCAATTGAATTATATAATTTCAAAAGCGAATTTCACTTCATTATAAGATTAAAAAAATAATTTTCAATAATTTTTTTTTTCTTCCCAAGCCAAGATACAAAGACTCATGTAAAGTTTTTTGGAATTTTAAATATTAAAAATTTTAGTTAAATTATTTTTTGAATAAATTAATTTAATTTAATATATTTAAAATTAATGTAATAATTTTTTTTACCTTTTGGAATTAAAAGGCATTATAAGTTTCATTATTTTCAAGATATATAATTATTCAAAGTCTATGGTTTCAAGCAATCCTATATTATGTATGTATGGATGAAAGCAATTCAAAAAAATATTTTTCAAAAAAATTATTATTTCAATATATTTTCAAAAAAGAATGAATTAGTTTTTAGGTTTGCTTCATTTAGTGTTATGTAATTATTGTTTCAATTTCAAATATAACAATGTTGGTCAATTCAATAATAATTTAATAATTTGATGCATCATTTTACATGAAAATTGGAGAAAAATTAATAACAATACAACTTGGAAAATGCATACAAGTTTTTTTTGTCGTCTTTATATTATAATTGAAATCTATCACAAGTGATATGGATTTGATTGCTAACACAAGTCTTCCAACATGATTTCAAGATAAAATTTGGCACATTCCTAGGATAGCTTAAATTGAAATGCAAATGGAATTTACTTCTCAAACTTTTCATTAACAACACCTAGTTATGTTATAAATCACCCAATGCCTAGAAGGTTATAATTCGATTTTGGAACAAAATGTAAGAATATTTAAACAAAATTTTAAAAATTGTTTCATTTAATTTTATTTAGTTGTTGTGACAATTTCAAAATTTATCAAAGCTTAGGTTTTAAATTTGGGCAATATACATTAGAAATAACTCATCAATAATATAATAAAAAATTCTTTAACACATATTATAAAATTCATTACATCGTAAATGAAATTTGGAGAGTAACATCAATCACTTATAATATAAATAATGCAACTTGAAAAATGCATACAAGTTTTATTTTTTTCTTATATCAAAAATTAGAATTGAAATATATAAACATTGTTTGGATTTAGCATCTACAAAAGTCTTTCATTTCTTGAGGGTAAAAATGAAACATGACATTTTAGTAAAACATTTGAAAAACATCTTTAAGGAATCTATATTACATTAGGATAGGTGTTTGTTTTGTTTTGTGGTGACCACATCTTAACCCTCCCAAACCATGGGGCCCTTCATTATTCTTTTAGTACCATTGAAAAGCCCTTAACAAAGTAATGTGCATTTTGCAAATTTCTAACCATGGAGCAAAAGTTATTGAATTTAGAAATTTTTTTCATTGAAAATTAATTTCAAATTACAAAGTTGGCTTTTCCAACAATCAATGGGTCTTCACATATTGATATTTGAATTCACATTAGTCATTTCATATCACACGGGATCAAAATCTTTCAAGCTGTACCAGCTAGGATGAAAGAAAAACAATCTTTAATGGAGTTTGATAATTTGTTCTCCATCATTATCAAAACATGTCAAATATTTTTCAAGTTAATATCTTAAATCACCATATATCTAGAACCATTAGTATCATCCACTTTATGTCCATGTGTATAATGAACAAGAGTAATAAAGGAGTTTTTAAAAATAAGGTGACATTAGAGTTATCCGTAAAGTGATTTTCTATTTTACCCCCTGTAACCTCTACTTTCACTCCTTATCCACACTTTTAGTGGTATTTCCAAAATAAAGAAATTTGATGAAACCTCAGTATGAATGCTGAGTTTCAACATTTAATGCACAAGGTTTAAGAGTAATTATAATAGTTGTATAGGTAGGAGCAGTGAAAATATATGTAGCAATAGTGGAGACGTTCAAGAAAAAAGAATGAGGGGATGAAACTCAATTCACCACCAAAATTGGTGGAAAAACTAGTTTGAGTCCCAGTTATTTCGTTTTGTAAATTTCATTCCCAATTACATGTTTGATGCCCTATAGTGCCAAAACTGGTTGTTGTCACCCCCTAATTGCCTAACTTTATAGATAATATTATCCCCATGAGTGAATGTATTTGCTCCTACATGTCATGGGGAATATCTCATTGGTGATCATCCTATTTATCCATCTCAATCAATCAATCAATGTCTTTTCATGTCACCTGAGGAAATATATATATCTCTTCATCTCATAAAGAAATGCATGAGAAATCTTTCATTGACTATCATCTTGCCATTTAACTATCTCAACCAATCAATGTTTTTTCATGTCAAAATGACAAAATGTTTTTGCCTTTTCATCTCATGTGGTAATGATGGAGAATCTCTCATTGGCCATCCTATCTACCCTTTCATTATTAACCCTTTTATTTACTTTATCAGATCCCAAACCTTCAAATCTTAAACCTTAATTCAATCACATTTCAGTTCATAATTGAACCTTGGGCCAATGACACAAGATTTCAATAATGAGCATTAAATTAAAAAAAAGGAAACAAAAATGATGATAAATATATATATTAATACCATAAATTCAACAAGGTAATTGAATGTGTTATAATCACATGATACAAATAGTGTATATAATTTATTTTAACCTATGTTTCAAAAAATAATATATTTGAATGGGGCAAATATTGTAATGATCCTTCAGGGAATGATAGGGAGCAGATCGAAGGACGTGATGGGAGCACAAGTGAACACGTGATGACGGGACCTAAGAGGTGTTAGATATAAATCTTGTATAGAAATAGAGACATAGGGGGAGAACATGAAGAAGGTTAAGAATCAAAAGTGAGAGGAAAGGGGATCACTTTTTGGATTTTTTGGAAAAACAAATGAAACTTGTGAAAGTTTTAATAAATAGACAACAAGAGGATAAAACCTCCCATGTTTGTGGTTGGCTGCTCTTGAATGTATTCATTTTCTGTTTTGTTAGTAAAAAAAAGAGGAGAAGGTTAGGAAGTTTTGGTGTGTGCTTGCTGGATTTGTTTGTGTGTGATATCACTACTAGTTAGGTTGAACAAGGTGAAGTTTGGCTTGAAGAAGGGGCGCCAGAGGTCCTAATACCAAGAAAGAAACCTTTTGAAAATAGGGACAAGTTTTACAAAAGGGGAGGATAGTTCATTAAAGTGGACTGCATGGCAACGAGCCATTAAAGTGAGACTAGAAGCTCAAGTAAAGTGCAGTAGGGTAAGATTTAATTGTCTTCTTTTCAATTTTTGGCAGCCAAAAAATGTGGTTTCTTTTTTTTAAAATTTAAGAAGATTGTGATACATACCCATGGATATTTGTAATTTAAGAAAACTATACAAGTGGTATCGTAATATTGAATATTTTGAAAAAAAAATGAATCATATTTAATTATAAAATCCTTAAATTGACATAGTATGCACCTTAGATTAATCCAATTTTTTTTTCCCCAACCATGGGGTTTTATCTAGATGTAATTATGAAACTAAATTATGAATAAAATAAAATAAAAATATTAATGATGTACATGTGTAATTAATTTAATTATGAAATTAATTAATTATGTAATAAATTGTAATGTGAAATTATTTTTAAAAATGTGTGTTTAGATATTTTATAATAACAATTTTTGTCATCACATGACATAATGGTCAAATGGCAAAGGCCTTAATAAATTGTGGCCAAGAAAGTAAGGGTTCAAATCTTATTTTGGACATGTCATGAACATGACAATTTGTTGCAAGTTTGGTGAACTTTTGTTAATTAAATCAAAAAAAATTTAAGTAAACACATACATTTTTAAAAATTCATTACAATCATCAATTGAAGATGATTGCATTTTGGACTTGTTGATAGTTCAATAAAAATGAATAAAATTTTATAAATTATTATTAAATAAATTATTATAAAAATTTTAAAAAGAAAATGAATATTACCATGTTAACTAATTTTAGTCTCCTTTGTTAAAAAGGACTCCTACATGTCATAAAAAAATTATTTCAAGAACACCATTGATAAATGTTCAATAAAAAACTCAGTCAAGTTTTGGTTTAATTATTGACATTTTTTTATTGAAACCATTTTTGTCCATTGTTTGATACAATTAGAAAATATGACTATGTTTTATCAAAAAAACTAATAGAAAACTCTTGATTTGTAGTATTGCAAGATAATATTTTGAACAAATTTTTTTATTATATTTTAAAAGTTTTTGAAATTATTTTATCAATTTTTTATGACTAATTCAAGATCTTTCTTGTGATTTGTGTGTGTATGCATTTTTTTTCAATTTTGTGAAGTTTGTGATGTTGTTCAAGTGACAATCACCCATAAGAATATTTAGCCAAATTTGGTGATAATCAAAACATGAAAATAGAAAATTGTTAATCATCTTTTCATGTTGATAGCAATTATGGTGTTTTTTGGCAATTTTTAAGATTTAAAAATCATTTTTGGTGAAATGTTTTTAAAACATGGAATTTATGACAAAATATTCTTTTTTCAATTTTCTTGTGCAAAATAACGAAAAATTGCCACAACAAAATCATTGATTGGGATCCTTGTAACTAATTCTAAATCATAAAACTAAAAAAGAAAACAACAATGTATGAGTTGAAATCAAATTTTCATGTCAAAACATGATAATACTTTGCCAAAAAAAACCTTATCTCCCACATCATCTAGGTTAAAAAAAACTATGACACACATCAAAATACTAGAAGAAATACATTGATTAGTAGAGTACCATAAGGAGAATTACAATAAGGATGTGTACGAAAAGAATAGGGACAAAATATCTTTACATTCCCATCAATCTAGTAGACAACACAAGAATAGAATTGCATGGTTTTGCCACACAAAAAAAATCGTAAATTTTATTTCCACAACAATCCAAATTTTGTTGTTTAAGGCACAATTGGATCAAAACATTATAAATTCACATTCATAGTCCTTGTTTGTGATTCCAAAAAACACACATATGACTCAACCCTTCAACTTTTATTATGACCACGTACCCACCAACATAATTATGTAACAATGCACCACATAAAACCTTGACAAATAGAGATGAATGACAAACCCTTTCCAATCCCAAGTTTTGAAATGTTTCACTAATACCATGAAACTTGAACAAGAGACAGATAAACCCCACAACCAGAAATCTACAACAAAAAGAATTGCCAATGTATGCATATGCAAATTTTTTTTTGGAGTTCCCATTTTCATGGGTTTCAACCCTTTCAACACTCAAAACTCACACACCCAAAACTTTGGCTCAAGTTTGGTATACTTGAGCCTCCAAATCACATTGACAAGCTCCCAAACCCCCTAAAGCCTTTCATCATCTCTAATGCCTTTAAACCTAGACATTTTAACTTCAAACCCAACAACTATCTTAATTTTGTCTATCTGATGGAGATTTAAAAGATAAACAAGAGGCTTAAGTTGTTGAAAACATTTTTTTCTTCAACAATCATAGTAACAATTTTTTTTTAAAAAAAATTCACAAAGTACCAACTACTAAATTTTTGGATAAAATGCTTAGCTGTATCAAATCCACCTTAAGAAGTTGTTTATTTCACCAATAGCTTTCAAACGCATCAATGACAAAACACATCACAACTCTAAAATCAAAAGAGCCACACAAAGCTCATCAACAAAACTCACCAACTTAACAAATTCAAAAGAAAAAAATGGACAACCCAATATATTCCACACATTGTGCATCATCATAATTGTGTACCATTGCAAGTAGGAACCCACAACCCTTCATCGAATGATGAAAAAAACTAGATGACAAACTCCTTTGGCATTGCTAAAAGAAATAGCCCATTCATAAAACAAATGGCCAAGAATCTCAGGCTTAAATTCATGTTGTGAATGTTCAAATAACTTCATGCCTTCCATAGCATGAAGCATTCAAGACAATAGGACTTTATACCCTAGTAATGAGTCCCATAATTTGTTAACTATGAAGGGGCCACCCCAATGTTCACATTTGGGCGAGAAGAAATTATTTTTTATTCTAAATGGAGAAAAAGGACATATATATCTTTCGCATGATTTATGTTATGTAAAAGCTTGTTGGTTCCAACATAGGTTAGATGCCAAGTTACATGGATCTCGTCTATTTGATAAAATAAATCACACATATTTGTAAAATATATCTGTAAAGTGAAGAAAACACAATATCAAAATTAAAATCTTTAATTTGGTCATTAATAAGGGGGGTGAGATTAGAAAAAAAAAAAAAAAATACATTGCATTTAAATGAAAGTTGAAATAGGATGAAATTTAGATTACATTGAATTTTGTGATAATTTGAGTTTTTGTTTTTGGAGCGTTCTCATTATTGTTGTGTCTATTGCTGCCATAATTATTTCGAATTTCATACATTAAATATTATGATATTGAGGTTCATCTTTATTTTATTTTTTTAATTCACTTTGGGCATAAGCATACTAAGCCCCCCAAAAATTTAGTCACAAATATAATCTTTGTGCAATTACTTTTTTTGGTAATGTATGGACATCACATTTTGGATTCTTTTTGTTTGTTTTAAATATTTGATTAATTTGAAACTTAACATAATCAATTATTTTTAAAATCCAACAAAAAATGAAAAATTGAATGTATGGAATATATTTGTGACAAAATAATACTTGTCACAAAGTTTGCAAAAATTGCAGATATAGTTCAAAACTAAGTTTGTGAGTGGAATTCTTGGGTGAATTTTTGAATGGTGTATGATATTGATATACATGAATTAAATTTAGGACCATTTAAAGATTTAAAGTTTTTCGATGAAAAAATGTGCGTTTTTTTCATTTTTGAACAATAAATGCATAATAATATTTTTTTTAGGAAAAAAACCACTACCATATCAAAAAGGAGGAGATTTTATAGATGGGCATTGCATTATTTTTTCAATTTTCTTTTGTTTGATAGTTTTTCATGAACCACAAACATGAGGCCCTATGGCCATTGAAAAACTATAAATTATATACTATACGTACATTAATTTTATCCAATTCTCTTCATCTAACCGTTGAAATTAATTTTGACTCAAAATGAATTTTGAGTTCCAAAATGAATTTTAAGTTCCAAAATGTTGACATGCAAATTTTAAGTTTTTTGCTTATGTTTATGATAGCCAAAGAAGACCACCAAGATTTTAATTTACTACGTACTATAATACCTGTTACACATCATTTTTTTTGGTGAAAAATGGTTCACCCTTAGTGTGCTTTCACCCCTTTATGATAACAAGGTTTGAGATTGAAATAGAAGACAAAGGAAGAAAAGAAGACCCAAAGATAAGGTCATTTTACAAATTTATCTATTATGTTCAACAAATTGAGGATAAAATGAAAAGAAAGAAAAACAATGGATCTAATTGCAAAAGCAATTGCAAGTTCACTTGCCAACAAATAGCAAAGTAAATTGTGTGCAAATGGAAGGTGAGTCAAACCAACCAAGGTGAACTAGCACCTACATTAGGGTAAAGAGGCTAATGTATGAACACTTAGTGGCTTAGAGGAGGTCGACTCCTAGGGGAAGGTTCTACTATTGATGGTGTCCAAAGAGAAGTGGTAGCCCTTCTATTGGCACATTTGACACACCAAAGATCACTAAAAACAAAACAAGTATGAGAAAGTTGTGGCCCCCCAAAGTAGGGGGGGTAAAAAAGGAAAAATGGAAAATCTAAAAACACATGGATGTTGGTAACCAATCAACCAAACACTAACAAATGGACACCACTTACCCCATCAAAGAGATGAAAATTAAAAATAGTTGAACAAAGTTCATCATAAAAACATTCACATTAAGATGTGTGACCAAGATTTAACCAAAACTAGGGCTACAAGATCAATGGTTATGGGCTATCTTGAATTCGACAAACGTTACTAGATTGCATGCATGTGAAATGGTTCAATGTCTATGAATGTCAACCCCTGTTTTATTTAGATTGTCATCCTCCTCCTACACTCAATCTACCAAAAACTTTACTCGCTTCCTCTCTTTCTATCAAAAGGCAATCATGGTCCTCATCATGCTTGAGTTACAAAAGCCTCTTTGAGTTCTTGTTTACCTTATTCATGTTCTTCTTTTCTTAAACAATTGGGTGTGAATTTCATTTGGTCATCTTCCAGGTCACATTTTTGTTACTCTTTAAGCTCGCGTTCTTGATGTTTTTCTAAATTTTTGTTGCTCTTCCAAGCTCACATTCTTGATGCTCTTCAAGCTTGTATTCTTGTTATTCTTTTTGGACACATTCTTGCTGTTCTTTTCGATCATGTTCTTGTTGTTCCAAGCTTGTAACAAGAGTTTTTGTTGCTCAAAGTTCACATTCTTACTATTCTTTTCGGTCATGTTCTTGTTGCTCCAAGCTTATAGCAAAAATTCTTGTTGATCCAAGTTCGCATTCTCGTTATTTTTTTTCGTCATGTTCTTACTGTTCCAAATTCGCATTCTTGTTGTTCTTTTCAATCATGTTCTTGTTGCTCCAAGCTTGTGTTCAAATGTTGTTCTTCACGGTTGTGTTCTTGTTGTTCCAAACTCATGTTTGAGTGTTGTTCTTCCCAATTGCATTCTTCTACTCCAAGTTCATGTTCTTGGTATTCGAAGTTCAAAATTCTTCGAAAACCTTTCCATGTTGCTTTTGGTTTTTTAATTTTTTGCTTTGTGTTTTGGCCTTTGCTTTCTAGCCCTTTGGCTATAGGTCTTTCAAGATGGTTGTTCCTTTTGTGCCCTCTTGATGCCACTGTTCTTCAAGGTTATCCATTGTTTCTCGCCCTTCTAATGTTATTGTTATTTCAAAATTGATCCTCTTTTGGCCTTCCTATTGCTACTAGATCAAGCTTGCGCTCCCCCCCCCCTCCCCCCTTTTACCATTTGGATTAGTTTAACAAGTTAAGTTTATTTGGGTTGTCATTCACACCCATCACCAAACACTGAAGCCATGATTTCAAAACACAAAACCTCAAGATCGAATGTTTGGTGATAGGTCCCTTGTCGAACGATGGTCACAAAATGGGAATATGCAAATGGGGGTTCGTCTACTTGGTAAGGGTGTTCAGACACGAGCCTCTATTTAGACATTAACCTCCTTACCTTTGTACATTCACTTCTCAAACGAAACCTTTCAACAACCATATTTAATCCAACAAATGTAAATTTTAAATTAATAGACCTTGATTTAATTTAGGGGTAAGACACTTACAATGTTTAGAAGCAACCCAACAAAATTGGGGTTCTACCATGGTCCCAATGTAAGTGTTGGTTCACCCAAAGCAATCTGGAAAGAGTGGAAGTTTAGTGACAGCCAAACTAGAGTTCCCAAACTAAATTAATCTAGGGTTAAGGGTAGGGTTGATAATTGGGCCTTATGTCAAGGGGCCATTTGTGGCATCATACTAAGTCAGAAATTTGGATGTGTTTGTATAATCTAGTGTGGGTGGATATCACTTTCTATCACCAAACTGGTTATCCAAATAGTTCTTTCAAAAATACATGGGGAATGTGACCATAACATGTATCGAATAGATGAAACAACTTATAGAATATTTCTTGGAAAGAACGAGTAGCCTGGCCAAAGTGAACCAACACCCACCAATGCACCAATGCAGATGGATGGTGTATAGTTTTTGTCCCTCCATGTCCTTGGGCTAACCAAGGTGGCGAATTCAAGTTAACCTTTTCTTTTCTTTTCTTCAACCCAAGTTGGTTTTTTTTTGGGAATTTTTTTTTCTTTAGCCCCCCACATTCACCTAGGTCTCACCTACTTATTTACCTTTAAACTGCTACCTATGCATCCTAGCGTCCTCCCTCCCCCACCTACCTACTTACCCACCTACCCACCCATCAACCTGTGTACCTATGTACCTATGCATTAAATCTCCACCAAGGCAACGACGATGCAAGTTGATGAAGGTATTACAATATACCATGTAAGTTACTTTGTTTTCCTCTCTACCTACCTCCTTCCTAGACCATGTAACTTTATGACTATGGAAAAAAATGTTGTAATGACCCAACTGAAGGTATTACAATTAATTTTTTTTGTTTTATAGCCTTATAAAACTCAACAATTAAATCACATATGAAGGTATTGCAAATGAACTTGATATCTTTATTCAGGCCACATCAATCCACTGATGTAACCATTCTTGCAATACCCTTATTGAACTTCCTCACAATTATTAGATTTTGAATTTGTGTCATACCTTTAGCACAACTTGCAAAATTAATTAATCATCACATTACTTTCATAAGGGTAATGCACACCCACTAAATGATTTTATTGAAATGCAATACTATTAGGGCAAAGGGAAAATATCATATTGCACCTTATTTCTTTTTTCAATACCCTCATTAGGCTAATGCATGAACACAACAAATTTACTATAATGTAATACTTTCAATCCTATTAAACTACTTTCATATCATCTAATTGAACAATGCAATACCCGAAGGACACATTGGAAATAACATATCCAATGTTAATGCGCATATGCATTACCTTCATCAAAGTAATTCAAATACACTATATCATTTATTGTTTTGCAATAAACAAGTAGGCTTAGTTGTAACTATTTTATTTCATTTATTTAATCTGTGTAATACCCTATGGACACATTGACAAAATAATATGAAACCCAATTCATACATGCATTACCCTCATCAAAGTAATGCAAATGCAATGGATTATTTTGTTGTTATGCAATATTGATGCCCAAGATAATATATTTCACATCATTTGATTCAAAATGTAATTACTAGATTCTTTTGGTCTTATGCAATACCTTCATGCCTAGGTTATATTTCATATCATCTAATTGAACAATGCAATACCCTATGGACACATTGACAATATCATATCCAACCATATTCACATCTACATTAGCCTCTGGATCATTTTGGTGTTTCACAATACCCTTAGGCCAATTGAAATTATTTCATTCTATCTATTTCAACAATGTAATACCTTCAAGACATATTGGAAATAATTTATGTTGACCCTATACATAATACTTTAATATGGGTGTTAACCAATATTTAATTGTTGCTTCACATAATACTAAGGTAAAAAAATCTAATTCGATTACAATACCTTTATTTAGTCTACCCTATTCCTATTGGGGTTATACAATACCATCTTGGGTGTATTAAGGTTAAGGGTTTAGTGTATTGCATGGACCAAAAAACAATCAAAGCCTATGCAATATCATTATGAGTATATTAAATTTAAAGATAGGGTTGATGGAATGAATATGTTTATACTACAATTGCAATATTTTCATGTATTAGCAATACATCCAATCAATTTTTTGTTCAATGCAAGATGCACATACACTATATATGGATTTTAATAACCTTGTTTTTGTACAAATAAAATAATTTTAAAAAAAAGTAGATATCTTTACATACATTCATTTCCAATGCCAATGGGCTGTATCCATGGAGGCTAAATTAATCTACAAAAATGTGGCATGGAAAATTCATGGATGCCATACACATGGTACAAAATGTGTATTAGTCCAAAAATGGAATGTCAAGCTAATTGCTCTCACCTTCATTCTCACTAGAACCCTCACTAATAGATTTCAATGGTAGTCCATTTGCACTCTGATAGTGTGCCATTGCATTTTGTGCAAATTAAACATATTATCAAGTGTATAATTGCCAGTTTGCCAAAATTAGTTTCACCAAATCAACTATGAAGGCCTCCTTGGTGGTATTTTGGATTTTAAAATGGACATACACACAAACCAATGAGTATAATTTTGGAAACATATGTTTGAAGCATAATGCAATTTCGAAGTGAAGATTGAATGTGATGGAATTTATTGGCCATGAATCATCTCTAATTCATGGTGATTCACAAGTCAAATGATCTTTTTTTCATGCTCCTTTTTGGATGAAGATCTTATCCAATTTTGCCTATCCCAAACATTTCTAAAGCCTTTTGTATAAGAGACCTTATTAGCCCAAATTAAACTGGCAAGATTTTCATCCCTCTTTAATTTGGTCATTACATGAGGAAGATACCCCACACCCCATGTTGGAATACCTAATAGAGTGAGCAACTTGAAAGAAGTGACTCTTACCAATATGGGCATCAATGTTTGTTTTATTCATAGTCCATCATTTCACAAGTGATCCCACTCACATGTGGCATGGGTTTTTGCTCGAACAATTGCCCAACACATAAAAGAGGGGTTTACCTTTTCCCACACCCACACAAAAAAAAAAGAAAAAGAACAATTAAAATTACAAACCGAAAAAATAGTATTGAGAAAGCCAAAAGAAGGGAAAAAAGAAAACCAACAAGAAAAAATTAAAGACAAATACGAATTAAAAAAATTACAGGAAAAAACAAGAAATAAAAATATAAAAAGAATAAAAAACAACAAAAACAACAAAATTTGAAAAAAGAAGAAAAAGAAACTAGAAAAACAGAAATTTTCAAACCCCCAAAAAATTATTAAAAAACCATTTCAAATTAAAAAAAACAAGAGAGACAAAAAAAGAAAAGGAAAGGGAAGGGGAAGGAAAGAATGAGGGAGGTCGGGCCCACCATCGCCACTGCCCTCCTGCAACGCTAGCTCGTTGTAGCAGAGCGGGAGGGTTCATTCACCTGTGCACAAGACAAGAGGAGGAGGAGAAGGAGGAGGAGGAGAAGAAGAAGAAGTTGTGGGTGTATTGAGGTCGGGCCTGCCATCGCCGTTGCCCTCCTGCAACGCCAACTCGTTGCAGCAGGAGCGGGAGGGTTCATTCACCTGGTACCCCTCCCCTACCCTTTCTTTCGTCGGGCTACTTTATAGGTAGCTTACATTTCTTAGTAGGCCTCCCATTCAAGTCCGCCATTTTAAATCTTTTTTTTTTTTTGAAATAGGTTCTTAAATAATAATTAGAAAACAAAAATTCATTTCCAAAAAGAAAAAAAGATTTTATTTTATTTTATTTATATTTATTTATTTATTTTGAAATAGGTTTTGAAGATGGGGATTTTTCTATAAGAAATTTCCATATTTGGTGATCGGATGTGAGCTCTCTAAAAATTGCCGTCAAAATGATGGCCGAGTACGATGCCTCACAGTTTCACCTTCGCAGTCTGAAGTGTGTCCTGAACCTCGACGGCAAGCAAGCCCAAGCCGTTTGCGCGCTCTACAGCCTGTCAGGAAAAACGAAGGTAAAACAACATTTGGCAATTATTGACCATTTTTTCAAAACACCTAACCTGAAGTCTGAGAAAAACCAAAAGGCACAAAGTGACAACGATGACAAGTTCAACACGCTGCTTGAACGTGCTCAAAAGAAGATCGGAGCACAAATTGCACAGTCGCAATAGATGTTTGAGCATGTCACCAACAACTTTCTAGAACGTATCACAACAGCCCAATTGTTAGCCCCTACTTCTAGTCATGACAATGAGGTTACAAAATAGTTTATTAAGGAGGTGGTGGAGGAGTTAAGGGGAAAGTGGGTGGATGTTGTGAAGAAGATGGGCAAACAGATGGACAACTTTGTCAGCCAAGGTGAGGCTAGGGAACGTTCCACACGCTCCTGCAGTGCGCGTATCATACGATTTAACGAAACAGAAGGCGAGACAACACAACAACTACTAGATAAAGTCAATAGTCAAGTTCTACCAAGACAGATGAAACTAGCCATCAAGGTTGTGGCAACAATGCGCCAGCCTTTCAGCAGGAGAGCTGAGATGTTACAACCCCACTTTGAGGAAGGTGTGAGGTCGCCACTCACACTCCCGAAAATGGGACTTGGGAGTCCTCCGAGACTCCGGAAAACTCAGAGCATGATTGTAAGGGTCAAAACACCTTGCATTAAAGCATTTTTTATACCGTTGAAAAGGTCTTGAAGTGTAGATGTCCAAAATGGCCTCGCTTGAGCCATTTGGACATCTGCAACATAAGTTATGGGCGAAAGAAGGGCCGGGAGTCAAACTGGCAATTTGATTCCCGACCACAAAAAGTCGAGAATCGACCCGATTCCGGTGTGCAAAGGTGGAGTGCGGCAAACCGTTGGAAAGCTCTCGACAAGGGCTACAAGTTTGTTTGAGATTTCGTCCCGATCTGAGGTTGGGGCGAGAAGTTATGAGCGCCCAAAATCTCGGGAGTCCAAACCGGGATAGTTTCGGGACTCCACTTTGGGAGTCCCGGGAAAAAGTGCCATTCGGATGCAAGTGCGACAGTGAGATGCAGAGAATACTATATGGGGGAAGGTGGTGGCTTCCCCCAAGTCCGGGCCGTGGTGAGTCAAATGAGTCCAAGGTTGCCCGTGGCTTGTCCTAACACCAAAAGGGTGCAGAATGAGTTCTAACCAACTTGTGGTTGGTTTTGGATGCAGGATCACATAACTAAATAGCTTGTCCTTCTTCCTAGTCTAATCCCGAAGCTTCCAACACGCCCCTCTTACCCCCTTTAGTGCTGGAAGTTAGGAGCGTGCCCCGAGTCCCTCACATTTTCGCAACTTGAGAGACTTAGCCCCAACTTGGGGCTAACTTGGGACTTGAGAGCGCGTCATGAGACCAAGCCTGGGACTGTACGCACACGAGCTGTACTTGTTACTTTTGCTACAGCTGAGGATAGAAAAGCTGTCTGTCAAAACTGTGTAGCCCTAAAAGGTACCTGCTGGGGCCTGGAAGAGGATTTGACCAAACAACAACAAGAGCAAAAGAGGGCCTCATGGCATCTATTTGAGAAGGCCAAAGCGGAAAAGAAAAAACCTTACTAGCATGGCGTAGACCTTTACATCAATGACACCAAGGTCATAGCCCAACAGTAGGGGTGCTGGGATTAGAGAGCATTACGAGTCTCCTTGTGGAACATCCATGGGGGGATAAACACAAAGCTAAGTACTAGTTCACATATACAGAGATTGTTTGATGACTCAGATGTTGTTGCACTGACTGAAACACACTTGTTCCCTGATGAAACACCACTGCATATGCCTGGTTTTCAGTGTTTACACAATCCATGCCCTGTATTTGACATGAGTTCAGTTAGAGCAACAGTGAAGCATAATGGTGATGTTGTAGTATTTGTGAATGACTCATGGTTAAACTGTGTATCCCTATGGAAATAGAGCACAGATGGCACCAGGTTGTGGCTGTAGTTCAAGCACTTAAGGGCTGCACCGTTGTTTTTGGTTGTAGTGTATGCTCCACGCAAAGGTTCCCCATATGCTGATGAAGGCTTGTTTGATAACATTGTTGCAGAGGTCGGCAAGATTCAGGATTTTGGGGGCAGTATTTTACTGACTGGTGATTTCAATGCAAGGACTAGTGCAGCTGACGATTGTGTTGATTGTCGTTACTTTGCCTACCACATGCCTGACACGCTACCATTGGGGAATGACTTCCCGGAGGTTTTGCCTGAGCGACATAACTCGGACAAGGGGGGGTTGAAAGGCTAGCACAATGAATTCTTAGACCTTTGCCACTCCTCGGGATTGCTCATTCTCAATGGTAGGATCGCAGGTGATAAATCAGGGGAGTGCACTTGCTTTGCCAATGGCGGCTCCAGCCTTGTGGATTATATGGTCGCATCACCTACTTTGTTTGATTGTGCCACATCACTTGTTGTACATAAATGCCCCCTATTTTATGGAAAAGGGTGTGATTCCGACCACAAGCCACTTTCACTCAACTTGCAGTTACCTTGGCAACATGTGGCATCAGCAACTTCAAAATCACGTGTAGACATATGTCGTTTCAAACATGATGTTAACAAGTGCACACAATATTATCAGCACCTGCAACGATAGATTGCCCAATGCATAGCACAGATGAGTGACACAGACAATGCTGACATGGCCGTGTAGTTGTTGCATGACTACATTTGTAACGTTGTTGCGGCTGTGCATGGCTGCCCTGCGGCACGCATTAGTATAACACAACATCATCATCAACCATGGTTTGATACTGAATGTTGCAACAAGCACAAGGAAGTATCTGCATATGCAAAGTTTCATCCTGATAACCATCTAACACGGGAACGAGAGAAATAACTTAAACATTTACTGCGTCGTAAGAAACACACATACAAGAAGCTACAAGGTGGACAGTTGTGTGCACTAGCAAAGATAGATCCAACCAGCTTTTGGAGGCAGTACTCCAAGAGCAAGGAACGATTTGTGGCTATCAGCAAAGCAGACTTGGTTGTTGGTTTCCAGAAGCTGTTGGAAGGACAATGCCCCAGTAATACAGCTGGGGGACAGGGCAGCTCTACAGATTAGGTGGTCTCAAGTGTGTCACACCCTTTTGCAAGTGATGATTGCAACACATTAAATTGTGACATAACCTTAGATGAGATTACGCAAGTGATGAAGAGACTCAAACGTAACAAATTTGCTGGTTTAGATGGCATCAAAGCAAAGTTTCTGCTAGATGTTAGAGATATGTTGGATGTACCAATGCAGATTGTGTTCAACAAGTTGTTGCAACAAGGTTACTCAATAAGCTTGTCTATTGGAGTCATTCATGCATTGCACAAAGGTGGTGATGCCTTGCAATTTGAAAACTACAGGGGAATCACAGTGGGTCTTGTACTAGCTAAGGTGTTTGCCATGATTCTAGAGGCACGGTTGAGCAGCTGGGTAGAAGAGAGGGGCCTACGCGCCAGGGGACAGGCTGGTTTTAGGAAAGATTTCCGCACCACGAATAGCCTATAAATTTTGCGAACGCTCATTGAACAAAACATTCACAAACGCAAAAAGGTGTATTGTTGTTTTGTGGACTTTCGCAAAGCTTTTGATACAGTGCCTCGTGATTTGCTATGGCAGGTGTTGGCTGAGATGGGAATTGTGGGTCGCTTCATGTAATGTCTATAAAACATGTATAGCTAGGACAGCGTCAGAGTTATGCATCCAACAGAAGGGCTATTAGCCCGATTCTCATGTGGCATTGGGGTCAAACAAGGCTGTCCACTGAGCCCACTGCTTTTTGGACTCTACCTTGATGGACTTGAGAAGCATCTAGATGCACTTGATGGCGACAGCCCGCTACAGCTGGCAGACATAGTAGTCAAATTACTGCTGTATGCGGATGATTTGGCATTGATGTCAGAGACCCCATAAGGGTTGTAGAAACAAATAGATGCTCTATTTGAGTTCTGTGTTGAACGACAATTGGTCATCAATGTGAGCAAGACCAAGGTGGTGGTGTTTGAGAAATGCCACAGTGCAGCGCCAAAGTTCACATACAGAGGGACAACCATTGAGCAGGTTCAATCATTCAGATACCTGGGCTTAAAGTTACATAGTACAAGAGGCATGGCAGTAGCCATAGACAAACTAACTGTTGCTGGGAAGAATGCACTGTTTGCATTACGCCGCAGATGCAATGATCTGAGCATAACAAATCCGAAAGTTATGTGCCAGTTGTTTGACTCACTGGTACGCCCAGTATCGAGCTATGCATGCGACGTGTGGACAGGTTGTACATGGGCGAAAGGGTTGCAACAAGCAGAATAAGTACATAGAATGTTCTTGAGAGGAATATTAGGGGTCAATAAAACAACAAGCACTTTTGCTGTGTTGGGGGAGTTTGGAAGGTATCCATTGGAGTATTTCTGGTGGCAACAAACTCTCAAGTATTATGATAGACTATGGGAGTCCACACCAGATCGTCTGTTGTACTGTGCCTACCAGACCCAACTCCAGATGCTAAGTGTGCGCAATGATAACCAATAGTGTTGGCTCCGGAATGTGCAGTTGTGGTTTGACGACCAAGGGGTTGGGGTTTTCTATACTAATGTCAAGTGTGCTGTAGCAAGGGCACAAGCTTCTTATCTAGAATCCACTTATGGTGAACAGGCCAGAACCAGAAGTAGCAGATTACATACATACCAGCTGATGAACACGAGCTGTATAACAAAATCTGGGTACTCATATGCACATCAGAGTTATTTGCAAGCAATCACAAATGTTCAACTCAGGTAATCTTTGTCAAGGTTCAGATGTTCAAACCATCGTTTGGAGGTAAAGTGTGGCATGCATGCAAAGCCTGAGAGTGTACTAAGGAGAGATAGGGTTTGTCACCTATGTCCCCTAGGAGTTGTTGAGGATAAAGACCACATGTTGTTAGTGTGCCGAGCTCACCATGACATTCGGCGCAAGTTTGGTCAACTGCTAGGGAAATAGTTGAGATTGTGCAGCTTATTGCCTGAATTGATGCATTCGGCTAATCAGAAAGCGGTAGCTTTGTACTTAGTTTCTTGCTTAGACAACAAGAGTGTTTTGCTCAAACCAACTAGGTAATTGTCATCAAATGGATCTCTCTGGTCCGGGTATTGACGTTAAATTAAAAGAAAGAAAGAAAGAAAACCAGAAATAAAAAGAGAAATATAAAACCCAAAATTTCAAGAAGTATAGAAAGTAAAAGTCAAAAAATAAAAAACAAGAAAAAAGGGAAAAATCCAGAAAAAATCCAGGAAAGCAGATTTTTCAAAACTCCAAATTAAAAAAAACAAAACCAACAAAAACGAAAACAAAAACAAACAAGATAGAAATATATATTTTTAATTACAGAAAATTAAAACAACAAATAAAATGATAAATAAAGCCAGAAATATAAAACCAGAATTTTAAAAAATTTTAAAATAAAAAAATTAAAAAAGAGAAAAACAAAAGAAAAACGAAAAACAAGGGGAAGCAATACAAGAAAAGACCAAGAAAGCAAAAATTAAAAAACCCCAAAAAACTAGTATTCAGAAAACCAACAAAAAAACTGGAAAAAAAAGAAACAAAAAATGAACAAGATAATTTTTAAAAAAAAGGTATAGAAAATTTAAAAAGAAATATAAAACCAGAATTAAAATATTACTGATAATAAATTCTAAAAAATTCTAAAAAAAGAAAAATATATAAAAATTTGAACTGCCAAAAAAAGGTATTAAAAAACCAGCAAGAAAACAGGAAAAAAACTGAAAGAAAAAATAAATAAAAGAAATAAATAAAAGCAAAAAACATTTAAAAATACAAAGAAGAAAATCTTGGTGAAGGTAACAAACCTTTATTACAATCGAGAGCTCATGGCGATGGCAACAAACCTTTATTACAATCGAGAGCTCATGGCGATGGCAACAAACCTTTATTACGATCGAGAGCTCATGGCGATGGCAACAAACCTCTACTACCATTGTTGGTTTGCAGAGGATAGATTGCAAGAGACTAACCTCTTCTAGTTACTTCTCATGGTATTCTTTCTCTTCATCTCTCTCCTCCCTTTTTACTGTTGCTCCTGTCCTCCTTTTCCATAGCTCCACTCACACACAAACACAAAAGAAAGAATAAACAAAACCAAAAGAAAAATTTAAAAAATCAAAAAAATTTCAAATAAAAACACAAGATTTTTTTTAAAAAAAGAGAGGAAAAAAAAACAAATAGATCATGAAGACTTTAAATAAAGCTACACAAAACAGAAAATAGAAAGAAGAAACAAAGAAAAACCAATGAAAATAAAAGAAAAAGAATGAAGAGGTCCCAAAGAAAGAAGAAAAATTATGAGCTGGAAAAGGGAGGGCAAAGAGGTGGGAAGGAAAACCTGGGGGGGGGGGCGGGGGTGAGGGAAAAAAACAAAACCGACTGTTAAAAGTTATGGTGTGTGAGAAAAAAAACTATGAACCCAGAACTCTGTTCCTAGGGTTGGGTTGGGTTTCATCCCATCCAAAAAATCCCAAAACGAGATTTTTTGAATGGTGCACTGGTGGATGCTGGGTCACTCAAGCCCAGCAGCCTTAGTTATCATCTGGCTTTGCATGAAATCTCAGGTTAGGGTTCAAGTTTAAGATTAGGTTTTGCAGGCAATTCATAATTTGATAAAATTTCATTTCATTTGGCTTCTAACGTAGATTGATTCTTGTAAATTAAAAATTAATCTCTATTATTAATCAAGAAACTGTAACCATAATCAATGAATCAGTTTCACACATTCACCTATTATGATATCCCTGAGAACTGTTTGATAAATAGCGTAGCTGGTGGTAGAAAAGTTTTGAGATTTTAAGAACCCTGAAAATTCTTTTATTTCAAGTTTTGAAGAACTGGCCTGAACTTATCTTTAGAAGAATGATGCCCAGCCAACAATTGGTATAAACTTTCCTTTTGCCATGGGATATGAACAACCTTCATACGAACATATTGTTGACTATTGATGCACAAAAATAGCCTTCGCAAGCAACCTTATTAAATAGAAAGAATTATGCCAAAAAAGAAAAAAGAAAAAGGGCTGTGAGTTTATGACATGAGCTTTTGTGGATAGTTGGTCAGAGGGGAAGTTGGATGGAAGCCATGTCAACAAATAGCAGATTGAACTTAAGTATTTGAGGATGGTTTGATAGTCGGAGGGAAAGTTGGGCAAAAGCCATGTCAATAAATACCAAATTGAACATGAGTTCGGAACATTTTGACTCTTTTGCAATAAATTGTAGTGTCTGGACTCACATACTGAGCACCCTTGGAGATGCTCTAAGTCACTTCACACTATACCCAGATCTCTGGTGAATGTGGGTTTCATAACTCTGAATTCACCTCCTCAAGTAGTCCAGAGACTACTAAAATATCAAATTCATGGCTATTGATTTAACTATAATTTTCAAAAACATAATATGAGCTGAAATTCTTTCCAAATATATTATGGCCTGTCCAATTTTGAAGTAGATCTAACTTTTTTATATCACCATATTATTTTAAATTAAAACTAACATTTTCCACATGTTTCTTCAAATTCAACCTAAAAGAAGTAGAGCTTTTGGGAAGAAGAAAAAAAAAGGGATGAACTCTAGTTTTAAAACCAAAACCAATACTCATTATAATCGTTATATATATTTATATAAATTACTTAAGAGAATTCACAAGGTTGATTTTAAAAATAGAAACAACTTGATCTGAAAGAATGATTGAACTTTGGAGACTTACCCAATAGAAGCTTCAAATGAGAAAATTTGATCAAAAAATTCAATAAAAATTGATGGCCAAAACCATCACATGGAAGACAAAAAAGAAAAAAGAGAAAGGGAAGGAAAAGTCAAAAGATGCGCAACTCACAAGAACCAAAGAAAAGAAAGAGCTAGTCCCTCTCAAGATAGGAAGCTATCTCATCCACAGCCCCTCATGTTGCTTGCATGCAAATAAAGAGATCTAATAATAGTGGAAGGTCTAAAATAAGAAATTATGTGTTGTAATAGCCTAACAGATTTGGGACTTTGATGCTGAATACTTAATCTATTTTCTCCTAAGATATTGGCATAATCATTCTGAAATTATTAAGGTGTACTTTTTACTTGTTAAGTACACCTTAATAATTTTTCAAAAGTCTTGAGATTTTTTTCTCACAATTATTTAGTGCCAAACACACGGTAGGTTCCTATGCTAAAGTGTATCAATAGAATGGGTTCTACCTAATAAGTTATTAAATTACATTTTCATTTATGATTTTTAATTCTAATGATGAGAAATTTTGGGAAATTGATATATGGGCAATTTTTTGAAATCTAGTCTATGGTTGTCCCACAACTCCTCTTGTATGATTGTCCTTAAACATTTTCAAAAACAACTATCTCATTTTCAAGCTTGACTATTTTATTTTCCCTAATAATTACCTTTTTTTCTTATTGACTTTTCCTAATAACTACTTCCAAGCTTGTACCCACCTCACTCCTCTTGCCTACCCATCAACATAAATATGAAAAGAATGTGCCTTTTCATGTCCATGATACTTATATTAATTCAACATGAATTTGACATAAACAATGACAAACTATTGGAAACCATATGGGCACATAAGAAGAGAAATAAAATAGTTGATCATCACTTAATAGTGTGCAATAGCATAGAGTACTTCCCAAGTACGTTTTGGCTATATTCAACCATTTTATGTAATATGAAGCTTGTTTATATATTGAAACCTCAAGTTGTTATATGCTACATGGTTGATCCAACTTCCCAAGTAATCTTTTCACTCATCAAAATACACAATTTGAGCATTTTTTAGTTGTATAATTTGAGGTAATCCTAGTTGCACTAGAGTGACAACAACATGAGAAAATTGATCCATGCCCAAACTTTGTAGTTTATATCCAAGTGCTAGTCGCCATTCC
>Ga0116231_10002929_pt1 | contig 35637 bp, 24 predicted proteins | sample S1TSphgellanicum_2_FD_89695 | JGI IMG/M metagenome (GOLD analysis project Ga0116231, IMG submission 89695) | Host-associated microbial communities from peat moss isolated from Minnesota, USA - S1T2_Fd - Sphagnum magellanicum MG | ecosystem: Host-associated > Plants > Peat moss > Unclassified...
CCATGTAAAAAAAGAGATGGTAAAAAGGTGAGGGTTTTCTTTGGGGATCCCTTAAAAAAAAACCTAAACTGAGACCCCCCCCCCCCCACCTTGTCAGTTCAAAGTTCAAACCCGTGTGTGTTTCTCAGTTCTTTGAATTTTTGAAGAACTGCCAGTTCTGGCTCCTTAAATATTTGCAGAATCAAAGAACTGTCGGTTCTGGTTCTTTGGAAAACAAGTTCTGGTTACCAAGCATCAGCAGTTTTCATGAAAGAACTGACAGTACATACCAGCCTCCTACCAACAATTGCTCGGTAGGAACTTAAACCTGCCTTCATACCCGCGCTGCACCAGTCTCAATATATTAGGTATACACCTAACTGCCTCATACTAGAACAAAAAATCAGCCTTAGACCCGAATACCAGGCTGGTACTGAAAAATTTTCCTTTAAAATCCAATACACGCCCACCAACTGCTGGTATTGGTTTCAAACTCCTCATTGCAACTAGTGTTGAATCAATTTTGGTCTACCCAAGTTTGAGCTCTCTCTTTACAGAAGTGGTTTCCATGGGCAATATAATCTTTGACCTTTTTGAAGTTTGAACCTCAGAGACTGAAAACAAACAACATAGAGAGTTCAGCAACATTTTGCCCACCAAACAAACAAGTATGGCCCTGTCTTTTCTTTTCTTTTTTTTAAACTCTAGCACAAATGATTTGTGTGGTGGATGGAGTGTACTGAGCAAAATCTGACCTCTTTCAACCTGAGATTGAAACCACCACCAACATGAAAAGTTCAGCAACTATAGCTCTAGTAGTACCAGAGCTAGAGCTATGAATGAATATCCTGTTGGTGCCTTGTTGATTGGACTACTAGAATGTTTATTTAGCCCAACATTACAAAACAAGTTTCAAAGTATTGACATATTGTACCCTCACACAAAAAGCTGCAAAGTTATGCTCAGCAGCACATGGATATATATATATTTATATATAGATTCATTCTTACTTTCCTCATCACAATTGCATTTCTGACAACAACCATGTGGAGCACTGAGGACATCAATCAACCCCATGAAACAGATTTGCAGGAGATGCACAGACTTGGGCATCACATGATAAAAATTATACCATTGTTATGAGTAAGTAGTCTGTGTATTTTGTTGGGAGGAGGGACTACTATCACATCCTGGAAGTGTTTTTTTTTTGGGTGTTGCACTAAAGACGGTTGTTTAGAACATGAAAGAGTTTGGGTTTGATTTCAATTATGTTTGCAATGAAATGGTCTGGTTTGATTAGGGTTAGGGTTAGGGATTTTGCAGAGATGAGGAGACATGGCATTGTTGTTGTTGCCTTGAATGGGATTGTGAGCTGCTAGATGATCTCCACTCATACCTTTGGGGCCCACCCTTTGTACACTTTATGGAAAAAGAGAGATAAAGGGGTATTTTTTGGTGTGCTATGAAACAATAGAATATTGCAAGAATATTTTATTATAAAATTTTTAATTTTAAATAGATTTTAAACATTTTTTATAATCAATTATGAAGCACCCTATTTATATTTAAATAAATTATAATGTTTATGTAATAATGAATTAGTTGCATTTTAATTGCATCCACAGCAACCTTCTTTGGGGGGCAAAATTTCAGTTGGTAGAATTGGGAAGTTTCATCAAAGTTCTCGAACTAGGGTTGAACTGATGTTCTAAAAGTTTTTAAATTCAGAACTGAATTAATTCCAAGTTGTGATTTTAATCGGAACTAGGTTGGGTTTTTTAGTAAAAACATGTTTCTAGTTTTAATTGCAAAGTATGGATTTAAAGTGAATTTTTAGGGTTTAGGGTTTTTCTTTTTGTGGTCTGTGTTTTTTGTTTATTGATCATTTTTTTCTTCACCTATGTGAATAAAAGAAACTGTTTGCGGGCCTGCAAGTAGGTGCGGATGAGCTCAAACAAGTCAAAATTGATGTTAAAACATCAACTTTTCTGCAATTCTTGTTACATTTGTCTATGTGGTGCCACTTTAATGGCATGTGAATTATGGAAAGTTGTGCTTATTGAATAATATGGATATTGAAAAATCTAAACTAAATCAAACAAAATGTCAATATCAAAGTTTGTTTTAATAAAAAATGTTTAACAACTTCATTCAATAACATTACTTTCATAAAGAGCCCCTTAATTTTCATAATATAATTTATTTCATCTTTATTCTTTTTATTGTAATAGGGTACTATTACACACATCTAAAAAGCATTTAAATTTTCATATTTATTATTTTTTGTGTTTTTAAAAAATGAAGGTTTTAAAAAAGTTCATGAGTCCTTTTTGACATGTAAATGTGATGCAATGTATATGTTGTTTAAAAAAAACTTGTAACTTATAACATAAAAAAAATAAAACTTGAAAATGTTAACATGTTTTGATATGATTTGAAATTATGACAATTTTTCCAGACAAAACACAAAATCTAACAAAATTTGTGCACTTTCAAAAGCTCGTATGTCTTCAAATTTGATTGTAAAAAAACATATGACATATTGGGACAACTACAAATACAATATATAAATTTTTTTGAAACATTTCATTTGAAAATTCCTTTTGAGGAAAGCATTTTTTTGGGGAAAAGGACCCCAAAAAGGATAATAGTCCTAAATGAAAAATAAACACATTGGCTTGTTATATGTCATTTGGACCCAAATGTGCAATATCATTTTTCTTCTTCTCATGTGTGAGTCAAAAAACTCATTTGTGTGGCTCCCAAGTGTCCTATATATATATATTCTCACCTATGTGAATTTTAAAAAATCACTTGTGGACCTGCAAATGTGAATTATCATTTCTTGTAATATCATTTTTTTCTTCACCTATGTGGGGAAAAAAAAACCACCAACAAGCCCATTAGTGTGAATTATCATTTCTTGCAATATCATTTTTTTCTTCACCTATGTGAATAAAAAAACCCATTTGCAAGCCCACAAGTGTGCAATATCATTTCTTGCAATGGGTAGGATCCAAAAGGATTGGGTTCAATCTCCCCCTTGAACCTTGTTTGTAACTTTGAAAGTGTTGTTTATGGCATTTTAGGGTACAAATATCATCAACTAAAAATTGTTGCATCGCCACATATTATACAAAAATCTAGACATGTTAGCCAATTCACCTACATGGATGCAAAATGAGTTGCCAATTTTTTACAAGGGAGAAATCCATGTAGCCCTTTTACTATACATCCCAATTTTTTATATCAACATTTTATGCTACCCATTTATTTTCTTGGGTGCCAAAATCCTAGCTCAAAATAATGCAAGGTGCCAACTATACCTAGGAAAAAATCACATCAATTGTCAATAATGCCTCCCCACCCAACATGTGTAACCAACTTGCAAACATCGAGAAATTGAAGAAAAACACCTTGATCCAAAGCCATACCACATGGGTGTACTATCAGAAATCCCAATGTTTGAATAGATTTGAAATTGTGCCAAATGTCTCTTGACAATTTCAACCTTCAACATCTTTTTGGCCTTCCAAATTTTCAAGCTATCTTTAACTTGTAGGTAATGCAATCGAAAACCCAGCATCACTTTTTTGCATTCTTGCCATATTTAAGGTTGTGTAGCATTTGCAATTATTGAATGCATATATATGTTCATAAATTCAACATAAAATTGTAGTAAAAAATGAATATTTTATGGTTAGACAAATCTAATTGATAGGGTCACAAATGAAATTATTGCATATGTTCTTACAATTATAAATGAACAAACATGTGAATTCATGAAACCCATCAATAACATGCAACCAAATTATTCAAAATGGTGATTAAGAAACAATTGCACACATGTGCACCACAATGCACATACAAAACAACCAACTACAAATATGGATTTCTCCATTCCTTACACATTTAATGCAAATATGTTTTCAATGCACTAACAAACAAATGATAGTACCTACTTAGGTACAAAGATCACAATGTCATTTTAGTCTAAGTAGACATAATTAGACATCCTTAACATAGTGACCATTCATTTCAATTTATTTGTTAAACCTATGTAGCATGAACAAGGAACATTTGGAAGATTGAATGAAGGTTATAAAACCTCCTTCCTTGTCTTTGTTTTTCTTTTTGTTAAGTTATAGTTTTGAAGGCTTGAAGTTGAAAACTCATGAAGCTCTATTATATCAACTAATTTCTTTAACTATGATTAGTTTAATCATAATAGTATTTTAAAACTTCTTCCATTGATTGAAAGTTGATCTTGTTTTTCAATTGCATGCCGTTGTGGGTGTTTTCAAATGTCAAGTATTATGCAATTAAATATTATGTGACTTTAATATGATTAGTAATGTGAAATGACATACATTGTTGTAACAACACACCATAAATTAATAGAAAATAAAAAAAGACCCAATTGTTAAAAAAAAGTCCTAAAAAATTACCCATACTTGGATCCCAATTATCACCACCATCACATCAATTCAAAATAACTCTACATCAACATGTTTTGTTGCATGAGCATCATCCCTCAAAACATATCAAACACGTATTTGACAATGACATTGCAAACATGATTTTCAAAAAATGAACATGTTTTTTTATTCCATCTTTCAAAATCTAATATATTAATTTAGCAAGTCTGTATGTCTGTCTGTATGTCTATGATGGTGGGCCAGCACGGGCAGGCTAGGCACGAGAGAGGTTCAAGTTCATCCACAACAAGTTCAGGCATCCAGTGGATGGATGGTGCATCAATGGGTGCTGAATCACTCTGGCCTAGTGTGATCCGATGGAAACCGCTGTTTAGCAGCAATTGGGAAAATATAAAGAACCGCCAGTTCCATTTTTTAATTCATTGATTTTTTGAGAACCATGAGTACGAATGGTAAGAACCACCCTTCTAATAACCCGCTAATGGTGGTTAGTTCCAGTGTTGGTTTCGATTCTTTGAATTTTTTTCCCCATAATCAAAGAATCACCGATTCCGGTTCTTTCAAAAGAAAAACCAGAGGTTTTACAAAAGAACCGGTAAAAAAGCGCACTAGTTCTTAGACTTTCTTTTTTTTTCCTGAAAATTTGGGAACCGTGGTTATATAGCCACACCGATTGTTTGAAAATTTTAAAAAGCGACCGCTAGGTGAGTGGTGCATACCTGGTATGATAACCGGAAGGCATCTTTCATTCATTCATTCACAGAAGTGCCCCACAGTGATGGGAAAGCATGCGTTCGTGTCGTGCCGTGCCTTGCAGGCACAGGTTACCACTAGTTGTAATGATTTGCATATTAACACAAGCACTCTTAATAGTGGGGAAAAATCATTAAATACATTACAAAATATTTCCAACTATGAAATAGAAATGTGACCGAGTCCATGATAAAATGAGCCACAAAATGTTTAATTGATGCTTAATTTACATGTTTTTGAATGGTATGTCAAGTTTAGGTTAAATATTTTTGGTGCACTTATGTAATAATGCTCCTAATATATTATGGAAACATTTAAATGAATTTTAAATGAATATATAGTGAGAGTAAAGCACTCAAAATCACTTTTAAAACAATGTAACCAATGTTTTAACTATTTAATGGACTTTTTAAATGAATTTTTATGAATTGAAAATGACATATGTATGGGATTTTTTTTCATTAAATATGTGCATATTAATATAATACAATACCTTTTAAATTATTTTTTTTTCAACTTGTGAATCACATTTCTAAAAAAGAAATTGAATAATCAATCCAATGTTGCCACATTATTTTGATTACTTAACCCATTGCTTTTAAACATTGCACAAAAAAGTTGACAATGGTTCTTTTTACCATGGATTCACCCATGTATTTTTAATTTAAAAACCGTGGGAACTATTGAATTATAATCTTTGGGAAGTCATTTTTCTTTTATTCCAAATTATGGCATGCAAAAACATTTAGGGTCAACTTATTAAAAATTATTTATTTAAATTTATTTAAATGTAAATAGGGTGCCTATAATGTATGAAAATATATCTGAAATATACTTCAAATATACCATTATTTCATAACATATTAAAATTATCCTTTTACCTTACATGCTTCCTAAAATATATGAGCGACTTCCCTAGGATTACAATTATCTAAGTTATTGCCTCCACAATACACACAATGTTTCAAATTCTTACACATGGGTATTCTTTTTCTTTTCTTAAACCACACACAATCAACGCAAAATTGAATAATACAATCATCATAATCATTGATGAAATTCCATGATGACAAGTAACATGATGTGTTACACAACAACATTTGAAACAAAAAATACATACTAAAGAAAATTGGCCAATATATTGTTTGGTGACCTCACCCAAAAGAAATTACTTCCATTTTTTTCCAAATGATGTTATGAAAGAAAAAATGGAGTGCAATTTATTGATAAAAAGATATAAGATGCTTAAAATTGGATAATATATTTAGAATTTTTGAAATTTTAATAAAATATTCTTTTAATATTATGTTATTTCATGGCATACCAAAAAACCTTGTTATATTAGTTGTTCCATAAAATATATAAAGATGAACTTCCCCTAAAACCTTGCATAACTTCTGGTAAGGTGAAAACACAATATGGTGTACCAAATATGGTAACCTTAAACTCCATTCTAGGAGTTTTCAAATGTATTTTTAAACATAGAAAACTAGACAAAAAAATCAAAACAATTGAAATGGTGTTGACATTTTTTTCCATGTCCAAATTAGTAATGCACTACTTTGAATATTTTTTAACACCTCAATTAAGTATTAGTCATGGAAAAAATGATTTTGAATATGTAATGACTAATGAAAAATTTGAACTTTTATTGCACATAATAAGCAATTATAAATTCCATCATATATTTCCAAAAAAAAAAATCTTAAATCTTAAATGTCATAACCCTTGAGAATATAACACGTCCCAAAATTGTGGAAATAATCTTCAATTCCATAATATGCATTGAATCCATAACACATTTTTTTGTGGATTGTGACCCATGAGTTGCCTAGATTACAAAGTCCATCTTTCATTGAACATTAATGTTTTTTATCTATTTTTTTCAAAATTTATTTTAAAAATAAAATAAATTAATTAATTAAAATTTTAAAAAATCGTTTTGCTCATTTGAGTCCAGTTTTTTAGAAGCCTTAACTTGCATATGGGTTTTATATAATAATATGTGTCTAACTAAAAAAAAAATTCTTTTGTGACATCCAAAAAAATTCATTATAGTATCCTTCTACCCTACAATATGTAGATACACATTACAAAATGAAAAGATTACAAGAAAAAGTTGTAATATTAAAAAAGTTCTATGTTGGTCATTAGTCAAACAACATTTTCTTTCAATTTCAATATGACATTAAATTAATATATCTACCACTGTTTAATATAATCGAAAAAAGAGAACCAACAACGGATGAAATACAATATGTGTTATCACAATGCTTCATTGGCAATGATCAATTGGATGAGCACATTAAAGCACATCACCATTCCTTGATCCCATAAAATAGATGTTAATGAATATAACAACATTGTTTCTTAAAAAACTCCCAAAATTTGAAATTCTCCATGTCACTATGGACACCAATGCAACAAATGTTCAACATTTTGTAGCATGGCTAAATAATATTACCTTCAATCACATACATGATGTGAAAATTGGTGCAACAATAATATTCATGAAAATTGTAAACATAAGTAAAGGAGTAAAAAATGGTGCAACTACAATTATCACAAGCATCTAAGTTGTGATAACAACTACATATAAAATTATGCTTTAGATGAGACACATTTCACTATACATACATATATGAAGCTTATTACTACAAAACATCTTTTCCCATAGTTTTAGTGTATGCCATGACTAGACATAAGTTCATGGAACAACAATTACATCAAACATTGTAATCCACGTTTGAAAGGCATTTGCACTTAGGTGAACATGTGTGACAAACTATTGAAAGTGACAAACTTCACATTAATTTGAAGATCATTGGAATTTTCATTTCATTAGACCTCACCTACTCCTAATATAGAACAAATGAATTCAAAAGTTTCAACATTCCAACAACCTCCAATGGGCTCTTTTGTAGAAAGTTTGTTGGGAAAGTCCAATTTCAATAATTAGCTAAAAACTTTGAAAGGTACTACATAGTTCACAATGAAAAGTATATGTGCATAAACATTCCATTAGATGAATGGCATGATACACTATATATGGTGTATCTTCAATTTAAAGTTGTGCTCATTTGGAATGCCATAAAATAAGTCATTTTCAAACTTTGATCGAAAAAATGTAACAAAGTTATGTACTTATGTATCTAGACACCTAATGGTCAATTTCAATGAAACATTGTTCAATTCCTTCAATGACATCTATCATATCGTCATTGCTACATTGTCTTAATGAAATCAATAAGTTGTTTTTCCATGATGAACCTATTTATGCTTAGATTCTACATGATATATTACATCTTCTATCAACCTTAAGGCAACATGGGGAAATTGGCATCAAATTTTCTTTCAATGTTTTGTATCGTAATTCTCATTTCTAGGTTCATATTGTCCCAAAGATAAATTAATTAAAACTTCCCTACAATTTATTTTCTTTAGACTTTTATTATCAAAGTTTAAAATATGATTAACCATTTGAAAATAGGTGCTTTTGCACCATAAAGTATGTGGCAATGTAAAAATGGCTGCCATTTCATATCGACTATAACAAAATTGTTACTTGGGCTTCACACCACTACACACTATTAGTGACAATCAATTGATGAATAAAATCAATTAATTTTGGGAAGTTAATTCCATTTGAAGGTAAATTTATTAAATGGCAATGCATGCAATTTGGATTGAATTCAAATTTCAATGAATGGAAAGTCAATTGAAAAGAAATGGGATGAAAATTAGTGTAGAATGTATTCAAATTTTGTTTGTGACTATGTTGTTGAAAAACAAACTTTAAAAATAAAAAAATCTAAAAAGAAGACACCTTTCCATTCCTCTTTACTTTAGAATTTGTTAAACAAATTTTAGTTTGGAATTGTCCGAATAACGACTTATGGAACCTAAAGTGGTCTTACTTAAACTAATTTCAATGGATCATCATCATTATAATTTTAAATTTTTGTTAATAATATGTTCTATAATAGTGAAGGTTGTAATATGAATATTCAGAGGAATGACAATAATGCATCATGTGAACAATCTACCCAGCAGATGGGTGGGGGGGGCGCTAGTAAAAAAGAAAAAAAAAATGAGTAAAAATATAGGGTGCAATATATTGGTTGTTGGGTAAAAATAATAAGTTAATTAGTTAAAAGATATGGTACATTTTATTCAAATAATCAATTTAATTATAATATAGACCATGTAATAATTTAAAATAATGGATTATAATAGGGTGATAAAAAATAGGTTGGACAATTATTTAATAAAACCCCTTAAAAATGGTCGTTTGATGCATATATGTCCCAAACTTTACACTACGTGTCCCTCCGGGTGATCTACTTCCTCCATGATGATGGTGAGAAAATTGAAACACACAAGAAAAAAATATTGGAGTTGAAAAGAAATATGCACAAGTAATAAATGGAGAGATAAGAGATGTAAATAGTGGATTTTTCCCTTGTATTTAAATCAATCCACTTAGGTACATATGCATGGTCCCATAGTGGACAGAGGCAATTATTATAAAGAACTTGATTTTCACCACCTATCATTACATGATTTACAATAAATACCATGTGCACCTTATAACTACTTGATTTCTAACAAATCTTAGCCAAAACAACTCTCAACTTATTTATTTCTGCTCCTAAATCTTTTCCTTTGATCTAATAATCAATTTTTTTTTTAAACTTTTAGAAGACATTAGAAAAAAATCATGTTTTTGCAATTGTCACATGCAATTGAAATTCAATTGCATGTGACACATGCAACTAAAATTCCTTGTGATTGCTTTGGACATGTTGTAGTTAACATGTAGTTGCATGCAACAATATTTGGATTGTATATACAGTGTGGTTATATAATTTATACAATATGGCTATATAGTTTTACATATGATTAATTGCATCTTTCTAGTTGCACATGCAACTATTTTGATGACTATATAATTTATGACATGTGTTAACACTATGACCAATCAAATTTGGACACATGGCTAGGTAGATAAGTACTTAAAGAGCTAGGTAGGTAGGCCACTTAGGTGGCCTACGTCACTTAGGTCACATAAATAGCCTAGGCTAACTAGGCCACCTAGGCAAACTAGATGTTGACACATGGCACCTAGTTACATAATTACACCTAGGTATGTAAATAGGTAGCTAGGCCTAGGCTAAAGAAGTAGGTTTACGATAGTCCTATTTTATTTTTGTGATTAACAATAAGGGTGACCTTCTTTTATTGGCTTATCCCAAATGGCACTTTGTATTTAGTTTGTAAACATGTTTATTGCACCTACTTATATAGTGTGCAAAATTGGAATGAAAGACAAAACATATGGGATAAACAATTCAGTTACAAACATGACTAACCTAGGTCCAAGCTAGATGTAACTATTACCTAATACCTATGTATATTAACCTAATTTACATACTAGCTATAGTAATTATATTAAACAAAATAATAACTAACAGGTAACAATACTATTTATCATATTATTAATCTGAATATATTGAATAATATTAAATAATTATATTATTATTACCATTAATTTTATTAATAGTCTATTTAGCATAATAATTTTCGACTACTGATATTTATTTATTTATTTATTACTACTAAATACTATAATGAAACTAATATTATATTTATTATTAACAATTATATTTCAATAATAATTTAAAATATTATTGAATAAAAATATTATTATTACTATTTTTATTGATAGTTTTTTTAACATAATATTATTCTACTACTAATATTTATTTATTACTACAACTGATGAGTATTAAATTACTATCAATATAATAATATTATTAATTATAAGAAAATATTTCATTTAAATTTTAATCCTTGTGAAAAAATAATAACATTTTTTTTCATTATCATTTGTAGCTAGTTGGTATTTATAGGCTAGTTAGTGTATGTTATTATAAATTAGCCATAGATATACTAGCAAATTAATAATATTATATTAATATTGAAATAATATTTAGTAAAAATCATAATTATTATAAAATATTTTTATTAATTTAATTAATAATTATTTCCTTATATTTTATTATAATATTATAATAATCAATATAATGTGCCAAGCTAATTAGTACTAGTTCAGTTAAACTAAGCCAAACTAAGGAATTATTAATAATAATGTAGTTAATTACTATAACCTATAGTTAGTTATAGGTGTATAAGTTTAATTAATTATTAGACTAGCTTTATGTTATAATTTAAGTTATATATTATATTATTATTCATTAAAAAATTTGTTGTATTAGTTTAAGGCATTATTTTTATGACATATGTCAATTTTATACATTAGTAGTTGCATGTTGGTTGCACACACAACCATATACAACAAACATTATATGGTGCCAATTTTGTAAGCATGAGCAATTTAATTGCAAATGATAACTACAATAGTACCTAAACAATTTCAACATAATTTTTTTTTAAAATTCCCCCATTTTTTGAAAAATTAGTAATTTCATATGCTGAAATTTTTATAAAATTAAAAATCCACAAAATTTCAACAATCAAGTTTGAACCATAGACCTTCTGGATCAAGAACCTTAAACTAAACAATTTAGACACACTAGACTACCCCATAGACTTCAAGAAACAATGTTTGTTATTTATTATAACCATTATCTACCAAAATTTTCAGAAGTAAAAAACCAAGTGCCAAAGTTAAGATTTAAATTTAATTAATCATTCATCAATTTGTTGCCAAATCCAATTATTAAAGAGTATGGTAGTTGCAAAAACACACTTTTCTTCTAGTGAGAATTACTTACATTAGATTTGAATTACTATTTAATCTAAAACTCCCATTGCATATACCAAATCGTAAAACCCATCCTATGCATACACTTGTGATGTATTAATTTAGGGATTCCTTTCATCAATAGATCAACGCTCATCTTGTTGGTATTGTAATATTTGAACATTATTTCACCTGCATGCACTAGTTTTCTAACATAGTGATGCCATACATCAATTTATGTTTTGACTAGTTGTGATGCATTGGATTCTCATAATGGAGTTGTTTCATGGGTTGTTAAAAAATGGCAATTGCTTCTTTCAACTTGAAATCAAGTTCAAAAAGGAATGTCCTCAACCACATGGCTTCGCATGTTGTTTACAATGTTGACATGTATTATGCTTATGTAGTCAAAAGTGTTATAGTTGATTATCTTTTATTAGACCAACTAATAGCACCATTAGTTAATAGAAACAAAAACCTAGTAGTTGATCTTTGACTATTGATGTCTCCTCCCCAATTTGCTTCACAAGATCCAAAAATAATCATGTTAGACCATAACTCATCAAAATCCAAACCTGGATACTAAAACCATAAGTTCTTTGTGCCTTGCAAGTACTTAACTTTTCTTTTACACCTTTTTAATGTGGCAATTGCTACAATTCAACAAACTTACTCAAAACTCCTATTGGAATAATAATGTCAAGCCTAGTGGTAATCATAACATACATTAGAAAACCATTTTTTTTTAATAGGATATTCTTTCCATTTCAATTATTTTTTATAATGTCATGGTTTCATTAATCTTATAAAGCCTATAACTAACATCAAGTGGTGTGTTTACTAGTTTGCATTCTTCAATGCAAAATTTTTTTGAAATGTCTTTTATGTAGTTTTTCTAACCTAAGCTAATGGTTTTCTTTTCCTTTTTTCAAGTGACTTATATCCCAAGACAAAATTATATTTCTCCAAGGTCTTTCATTTCAAACTCGCCACTCAAAAATGATTTGATGTTATTTATAAAATCAATACTTTCACTTCATATCAACAAGTCATCAATGTACAATGCAAGAAATATTTGCACACCTCTTTCAACTTTAAGTACATATACAACCTAGTCAAATTCACATTTTTAAAATCATTTTTTCAAAGGAAAATGTCAATTTTTGTATTCTAAACACATTATGCTTGTTTTAAACCATACACCTCTTTGGATTTATAAACCAAATTTCTCTTATAAAAAAGTTTATATCTATCTAGTTGTTTCTTATGCATGTCTTTAATCAATTCACCATTCAAGAAAACACCTTGCACATCCATTTGATGGATTTCCTTATTGTAAATCACTCCAAGAGCTAGTAAAGTTTTCATAAATGCAAACTTACCAACTAGAGTGTATGTTTTTAAAAAATCAATGCCATTTTTTTGTGCAAATCCTTTTACTATCAATTGTGCTTTATATTTATCCACTTCATCATTTTCTTTCTACTTGATTTTAAAAATTCACTTGCTTCATATGGCCTTCTTCCCTTTCGAAAGTTCTATCAATGACCAATTATGTTTTCCAACAATGAACTATACTCCTCATTTGCTACTTATTTCCAAAACAAATCATTTTCTTTATGTACAGCTTTAAGAATTGTTAGTCATTTGTCCATGATAGCCATGCATGTGAAGTCTAAAAGACTTCAAGGTGTTCGTTTGACAAGAGAGGATTTTCTTTGAGTTGTTCCCTTTATTGATGTTTCTTTGACTACTTGTGATCTTGCATCTAATGTATCTCTTGGTTTGGTGCAAGTCAAATTTTTTGTCTTTGGTGGAAAAATGTAATCATATTTCCATATGATGGTAAATCCACTACAATATCACCACCAAACTCATTAACATTGGATGGATAATAAGTTCCCCATTATCAACTTGAACAAAACCTCCATGTTTCAATAGTTCTTCAAATCCATGATCTAAAATGTCAATATGTTGGTGATTAGTTCCAATTGTTTATGTGGTCTTCTTAGGTGGATGAATAGTAGAAGTCACAATTTCATTGAAGATCACATCATGGTTCAAAATCAATTTTCCTACAGCCACATTGATGAATTTATATGACTTGGAATTTACATTATAGCCTACAAAATACTTTGTACTTTTGGCTCAAGCTTTGATTAGCTTGTTTGCTCTAGTTTGAACACATACATAAAATTACCAAAATTTTCAAAAAGTTTCACTATTGGTTTCCTTCCATTCCACAATTCCTTTGGGGTCACATTTAGTATTATCTTGTGCATGCACTTAGTTCAAAAATAGATCATTGTATTCACTACTTCTACCTAATATTTAACAAGAACTCCTCCATCATAAAACATGCATCAAGTTGTTTCAATACTCATATAATTCAATCTTTCTATAACACCATTAAATTGTTGTGGCATGTATGGTGTTGTGAACTAATGTTGAATTCCATGGTTTGTGATAAAAGGTGCAAAGAGTTTTGATGTGAATCACTATAGTTGTCAATTTCTAAAACTTTACTCTTCTTCCCACTTTGACCTTCAACAAGTGACTTGAACTCTAAGAACTTTGTGAAATGTTATCCTTTACTCTTTGAGAAATAGCAAAATGTTTTTTAAGAACAGTCATCTTTAAATGTTACAAACTATCTAGCTCCACCAAAGAACATGACTTTGGCTAAGGTGAATGGATGATTGAGTGAATAAAAAAGTGACACATGATTACATATGTAAATGCATTTCTTTTGTATTTTTTCAGAACCTTTGAATGATTAAGTAGTTAAGAGTTTAACCATTTATGTTCAACCCGTTTATATATCACTATTTGGTACGTGTGTGCAAAAATCCAAGATGAAATCAAAATAATATGGACTTTCTAAAAAACCACTTGTTTTCAACAACAACAAAAATCATAAAACATAACCAACATATGAAATGATATGAAATCTTTGAAAAAAAAATTATATGTATTTTCTACCTAACTTCAAATCACTAACCATTGACCAATGCAACATAAATCAATGGACCATTTCAAAGTCCATATCCAAAACAAATTTCAAGAATTACATCTCATAATTTTGCTTCTAAAAGTCAATAGTTCTTATTTTTTCAAAATTTTGCAATGTCAATATATATATATATATATATTCAAGTTAAATTCCTCAAATTAAGTCCTTATAAGTAAATTTCAAAATGTATAACACAATATGAACATTATAATGAAAACCACACCACAAAATTTGTTAAATTACATTCAAATTGGTCCACTCAATCATGTATACACATGTTAATCCCCATATGTTTGAATGCATGAATTTAGTAGTTCATTGGCCTTTGAAGCTCATTCAATTGTAAATGGTTTTTTGTGTTTTTTTACCATACACATAACCTTTGCAAAAGGTCAAGTTTTCATGCAATCTCATAATGATTACTTTCACAAGATTTTTATGTGCAAGAAGTTTCACATCCTCAACACCCAAATTGCCAAGATGTTGGTGCCACAAATTGATGCCAACACTCTCATTCAATTTTGCCATATGAACATTTTCATGCACATTGGACACTACGGTTTGAGTGACTTCTATGCAAATCCTTGTTGAAGTAGTTACAACTTGATAAGTTTCATTGGTATTATTTTTCATTTTAAGCAATTTCACATTGCAATTTAATTTGTAGACACGATTCTTTTACAAACCAACCCCTATGACCTTTTACTTATTTTTAATGATGCAAAATTTGTTACCAAATTGGAAGATGTTGCCAAATGAAATTCCATTATTTATAGGAAAAAAAATTCTTGGTGATATTAGGAGTGTACGAAACACCATTGAAAACAATGTCAACATTCTCATTTCACATTGTCATGGTGACCTCCATGTCTCCTGTGCTAAAAACTTCTAATATTGTGTCATCTCTTAAGTAGATTCACATGGGCACAATTTCAATGTAACGCTTAAATGAATCCTTCTTGTGAAACAAGTGAATAAAATCTCATGAGTTAAGGTACCATGCATCATGGTCCAAATTAGCTAACAATGATGACACGAATGTTGGGACACAAATGTTTGGGCATTGTTAAAGTCATTTTCAATAATATTTTATTGCTCTTTTTTTTAGTTTTTGAAGTCTTCTTTCTTCTTTTTGCACTTTTTGACCCAATAATACTAGTTGCCACAATAGTTACAAACATCATTGCTTTTGTTTCATCCTTTGCAACTTGTCTAAGGTGTGGTCATTGGTATTGCCTTTCCACTAACTTTATGAAGTTTCTCCCTTCCCCTTCCTCATGAATTTTTCATTGAGTAACCTAGTATTCACATCTTGCCACTTACAATCCTCAACTTTGGATGACTCCAAAGAAGTGATCAATGTTTAATAATTATCTAGTAAATTCATCAATAACACCATAATCAAGGTGATAGAACATCACCTTGACTTCTTCACGAATAGTTGTTTCGATGGCATCCAACTCATTAGTCATCTCTTTAAGCTTGTTTAGGTGTGGATCCATTACATCAAGGGACTCCATCCAAAACATGAAAAAAATTGGTGTGAGACATTTTTTGTTTGCAAATCCCTTGCCAACAATATGTTGTTTTTGAATAATCTCCCAGATCCCTTTGGTTGTCATCTAGCATCCACGAATTAATTATCAAAAAGGCATTGAATGAAAAGATTTAAAGTTCATCTCTCCTTCCTCTCATAAGTTAAAAGTCCAGGAACATCTACTCAATATGGCTTCAATCAATCTTCTCCATTGATTAGTCCCCAAAGTTCTTTTGCCTTGAGCAATGTTTCAACTTTGAATTTCCACAACATGAAATTTTTTTCCCTTGAATTTTTCTATGATTATGTACTATGGGCCCATTACTTGTGAACAATCTACTTCTTCCATAATGATGGCGAGAAAATTGAAACACACATGAAGAAAATAATGTAGTTGAAAAGAAGTGCACATAAATAATAAATTGAAAGATCAAAGTTGCAAATAGTGGATTGCCCCCTTATATGTCGATTGATCCATTTAAGTACATATGGGTAGTCCCATAATGCACAAATGAAATAATTATAGGGTACTTGATTTTCAACAAGTAACCACCTATCATTGCTTGATTTACAATAAGGACTACATGCACCTAACTACTTGATTTCTAGAAAGTCTTACCCAAAACAATTCATCTTATTTACTTTGGCTCCTAAACCTTTTCCTTTGATTTAACAATCAATTTTGCTCAATAACTTCTAGAATAATTATTTACATTAATCTAAACTACCATCTAATCTAACACATCATTTGCGTTCATAATCATTGCTTAAACTTTTATCATTACACATGACCTACAACGAAAAATAAGTTGTTAACAACCAATTGGGTTTTGCCGCATAAGCAAAGACAAATGATTTTCTAATGTAACATTAAACCTATAAGAAATCCAACAAAAACAGATGTCAACAACATTAAAGTTAAGGCTTGCCAATTTGACCATTTGTTTTTATTCATCATTCCTGTAGAATCGACCCAATTTACTTCTCAATTTGTTTCCCATGCATTTTACAACATCTCCCTTGTAATCTCAAATGTTCCAATAGTGTTCCCCACCTTCAATGCTCAAAGAATAGGGTATAAACGAGAGATTTTGTCGAACACACACTACAAACCCACCCTCACAAGCTCGCATGCTTACCTAACAAAATCTGTTGTCTACAAAGTTCATTCTTTGATACATAAAACATTGTTAGAAATTTATGTTTGGAGCGCACTTTAAACACGTAAGATTCACTTGATTACATTAAAAGGATCTTATGTTTGAAATAAGAACACCCCATTCTAAAATGTTCATCCACACAAATCGATCAAGGGAGGAAATACGCAAAGCACACTACCAAAAATTTCACAATGTAATGTATTTGGAATGTTTAAGATTTGGAATGCACTTCAAACATGTAAGATTCACTTAACTACACTAAAGGGATTTTATATTTGAAGGAGGGACATTTCGTTCAAAAATGTTCATCTATACAAAATTGATCTAGGGAGGTAATATGTAAAGCACTACCAAAAATTTCACATTGTATTTGGAACACACCTTAAGCAACAAGTAAGATCCACTTGGTTAGCTACAATGGAGGGATCTTACATTTGAAGGAGGAACATTTCGTTATGAAAATGTTCATCCATACAAATCAATCAAAAGAGGCAATTTGTTTTATGTTAGGTAAGGTAAGGCCTTTAAACAAGGGCATAACCAAAATGTGAGCACCTCCTTGGCTACTACCTCAAGGAATAACCTTAAGTTGGTAACGCCCCTGACCTCAAGCCTTGGGCGATACCCTTATGATGATAACGCCTTTGACCTCAACATTGGCCGATACCCTTATGATGGTAACGCCTTCGACCTCAAGCCTTGGGTGCTACCCTTATGCTAGTAAAGCCATTGACCTCAAGCCTTGGGCGATACCTTTATGATGGGTAACGCCTTCGACCTCAAGCCTTGGGTGCTACCCTTATGTTGGTAAAGCCCTTGACCTTAGGCCTTGGGCGGTGGTACCCTTATGCCATTAACGCCCTTGACTTCAAGCCTCGGGTGGTACCCCTATGCCGGTAACGCCCTTGACCTTAAGCCTTGGGTGCTACCCTTATGCCGGTAACGCCCTTGACCTTAAGCCTCGGGTGCTACCCTTATGCCGGTAACGCCCTTGACCTTAAGCCTTGGGTGCTACCCTTATGCTAGTAAGGCCCTTGACCTTGGGCCTTTACCTACCACATAACATGGCCTATTAGCCTCCTTCCACCAACTAGGGTTTTGAGGTTGCTTTGTTGGCGTTGTTGCAGTTTGTAGGCAAGCGAGGGTAACTGCTGGATGGGATTATCTATCTCTAGAGCATTCGACACTTGGCGTCGCAGATCTGTTGTCACTTGTCGGCATCGCTGTGAAGATTCTTGTTTGGCTCTTGTTTCTCTTGCCATCGACGTGGTCTTTGGTAAGATCCAGCTCCTCTCTTTCTGTTTTGCAATTTTCTCTCCTCTGCTGTTGTTGTTGCTGGCTGCTGCTGCTGCTGCTGCTGACTCACGTTTGAGAACAACATAACATAAACGGCTTTGCTAGTGTTTCTTGTCACTTGTCGGCATCGCTGTGAAGATTCTTCTTTAGCTGTTTGTTGTTGTTGTTGTTGTTCTTCTTCTTCTTCTTCTTCTCTTGCTATCAACGTCTTTATAAGATGATGCAAAAGATCGTGATTCTCTCTCTGTTTTGCAATTTTCTCTCTCCTGCCGCTGTCGCTGACTGCTAAGATCAAGGTTATTTCTCTGTTTTGCAATTTTCTCTCCTGTTGCTGCCGCTGACTGCTGACTCACGTTTGAGAAGAATATAAGCCTTAGTAGCGTGTCTTATTGTATTGCAGCGGGAAGTTGGTTTCTTGTTTTGGTTTTGTTCAGTTGCATCGAAGAAGCGTTTTTTTACCACGACTGTATAATTCTTGATCAAAACTCCGAAGGTAACATTTTCCTCGTCGCACGCAAATAAACAAACGGCAGTCTGTTTTTGTTTCTCTTTCTTGATCAAACCTCGAAAGGTCATTCTTCCCTCCTTGCAAGGCAAATGGCAGTTTGTTTTGTTTCTTTCTTGTTGACTCTTTTTTGGTTTCCTAGAAGTAGTTCAGAAGCGATTCCGGTAGCCCCTTCCCTGAAGGAAGGAAGAAAGAAAGAAAGAAAGAAAGATCTGAGCAACTACAATTTTGCTTTTAGTATTGCGAGGTTCAGAGGCAAGAGCCTTGAAGCTCTAGCCGGGAATGTGACCCTGATATATTGTGAAGGGACTCTCTGCTCTCGTTTCCTTTCCTTTTGTTTGGTTTCCAGAGTTGAGGAAATTACAACGGCTGTCCTTTTGCATTGCAGATAGAGGAGATTCGAGTGCAGGAACCGACAGCCATGACCAATTTGGAAGGTGGATTGCCAGAGAGCTTGAGAGAAGGTTCAGGTGGAGAGTCTGATCTAGCCGTTCCTGCAACAGTGTTGCCGAGCACAACTACAGTGGATATGGAGCGTTCAGAGGTGCAGTTAAAGGGCATTGACACATCTCTCCATGCATTCCAAGGGTATGATGTATCCCATTTCCGATCTTCTTTCTTTTCTGTCGAGATCTGGCCCTTTGAGAAACACATCTGGAGGAAGAGAAGAAGAATAATAAAAGACCAAAACTCTTTCACATTTTAGAACCAGTACCAGTTCTTGCATTTAGCAGGGCTTCTCAGTACCAATTCCTTGCTTGGATTGCAAATTAATAAGAGAAATTGCTTCTTCTAAACACTGAGAATGAATGGAGATTTTGAGGATGGGTATTCATCAGTTGTGCACTTGATTCAAACCCCATACACACAACCCCAGAGAAAATGGTATCCAAACACATGAATGCTGTGAAGAGACTTGTACACTAGGGATGCATCCGTTTTGTTTAAAACTGCAGAACCTATTTTTGCACTGATAATTGTATACAATCTCCCTAGCCAATGTATGAGAGTGACTAAGTATTGAATTGCCTATCTACCCTAGCAATGTCTCTTTTTTAAAGCTTTTACTTCCAAAACATTCAAATCTGTGGAAATTCTAAGTATAGAGAGATTAGTGAAAGTCATTTTTGGGGTCCTGGCTATAGTTTAGGGTTTCCATTTGTGGTTAGAGAAAAGTCCCATACAAAGACATGCTTCCAGGTCCAAGTAAAGTCCGACTGTTCTAATGTAAACACTGAAACCCCACAGGTGCCTAGTTTAATTGGTCTTTTGTTTTTCTTGAGTTGCTAAGTTTTGAAGGTCTTCCATTGTTGAGAGCTGATGAAATCAGTGGGGGAGTCATGGCAGTTCATCAGTGCTATTCATGATGAAGGTGATGGTCTGACACTTTTTCTGTGAATGACACCCATGAGGTTTTGTAACTTCACTCATTCTTGTCATGTTACCTTCAAAAGTGTTGTGGAGATTTCTCAGCAATTTCATAGATTTGTGTGTCCTTCAGAATTTTCTAAGTGTCTTTTATATCTGAATGGTGACCATTGACTTGCACATTGCCAAAGCTGTTGGAGGCTGATCTTGCCAGTTTAGAATAGTTGGGTTCTGAAGGACTCCTCAAGAGAGTACTTGAAGTCATCAAGTTTTTGAATTACTCAAGATCTTCTGACAAATCTTCTCCTCTTTTGTTGTTCTTTGATTTCTCAACTCTTTATGTGAATTTCACTATTCGATTTGAAGGCAAGAATGAAGTCCTAGTCAGTAAAGTTTTTTGATAGCATGGTTGAGTCTCATTGTTTCAGGTGTTTAGCTGGTTCAGAGGTCAGCCTGTAACTTCAAATATGTCTGGTTGAAGGATATGGATGAGATATTAAGGTCTATGGAGTCCCTACTGGCATAGCTTCAAGGTGGCAAAAGCTTGAGACGTATCTAATTGGCTGGATTTCTACTAACATAACCTGTTCCTCACATTTGATCAGTTGACACCTCAATAGGTACTAATTGTGCAGTCTTTTTGCCTAACTTCTACTTCTCTCAGTTCATTTTTTTGAGTGTCTAATTGAGTCTCATTTTTTCTAGTTTTCATTTCTAAGTTATCATTAGTAAGAAGGTTTGTAGGCAGTCTGTCAGTTCCTGATAGCTGTGATCTCTCTGACTTCATGTAACTAGACAAAGACTCTTTTGGGAGTGGCAGATACCTTATTCATTTTGTGAGCTCCATTGCATTTCTAGTGGCTTCTTGTGCAATTTCTTGGATTTATCAATATTCCAAGATTCCAATTGTTTAAATATTGACATTTATGACAAGCATTCTAACCAGAATATGTAGGTATTAACATGATTTGTATGCCTATGTGGATTCCATATGTAAGATTCTGCCAAATTTGTTGTAGTCAATAGTCTGTTGTATTGTTTCTTATGGCTTTCCAGCTCAAAAGAGTTCTTCATAGCTGCTCAAATGGTGAAGTGAATTAGTCTGCTGAAGAGAAAAGGTTACTTTTCTATGTTTCTATTAAATCAGAGTAGAGGTTTGCTTAACATAGAAAGATTTCTGTTTGTATCTCCACCTTTAAAAACTGCCAAAATGATTAATTTAAGGGCTTTTAAATTCTAAGTCAGGAGCTTTTCAAAGCCCACTTTGTCCTCTTTTCTCATTTCAGTTTCTTCCTTTCTTTTTTTCTCTGTTCTCTCTGTTCCTGCCCTCTTATTTTCTTGGTTTCTTTAGTCCTCTCCTTAGCTTCAGGTTTTCTTAAGCTAGCCAGCATCATGGCTGAGTTTTTCATTACAGCTGGTCTTGTAATTTGGTTAAGTTATGACATTGACTGGGTACCAGGAGTTGATGGGGTCTGTGGGAGATGTCATAGCAAGTGGTCAATACCATCTGTATTGCTGTTGATGGTTTGTGAACATGTGTGTGTGATATGGTCTCTGTTTTTCAAAACACCCTTACTTTGGTTTTTCATCTTGACTTTAAGGTTAGATTTGCACTTTTTCCTGGTTGCTGATATGTGATTAGATCTGAAATCTCTATAGCCTATTCTGGTTGACTAAAATTGTAAATATGGAGAAGTTTTCAGTATCTAGGAGTATATATCTGCAAATGTCTGATTGCTATGAGGTGAGTGATTGGTAATCAGGGAGCAGGGTCCAACTTACAAGCTTATGTGCAGCTCCCTTTCTTGGTTTTTCAGGGTGAGGGAAGCACCATTGGCCACCTCAACAAATGTCAAAATCCCTTTTGACTATGCTACAGGGGCACAGCGAGGAGATGTCAATATGGAAGCACCCATCTCAAATGATGACCTCATGCATGCTGGGGGCTTTGATGCCCGAGATGATCTTGACAGTATGGTACCATCTGCTGCTGATGGAACGGACTATGAAGAGCTCTTGACAGAGGCAATGGATTATGAGGACACTGGTGAGGCAGATTCATATCCTGACTCCAGGCCTGGGGTGGGAGCAACTGACAAGCAGATTCATATTCGTGGTGGCTCTATGATTGCGAAGTCTAGGTCTGGCAAGATGGAAGGGTTATGACAATGACCAGATGTAACACATTTCTTGATGTCCTCAAATCTTGTGCTGGATTTGGTGTACATCAGTCATGAAATCAGGAGAAATTATGTTCAGAGATGGTTATCTTCTTCAGGCTGCAACAATGTGTGAACTTGGGAGTATTCTGCTCAGGGGAGCATCACTTGTCAGTCGATCATGCTTTACTGGTTGTTTCAAGACTTCAACACTGTAATTGATATGTAAGTCTCTCCCAGAACCATGGCGACCATCCTCTCTCAACCACCTTCCCAGTATCTTGTACATATCAGGTTCACAGTTTTCCCTCTTGTTTCACTCAAACTTCTCAGTAGTGTATATCTCTGCATACCATATTTTTAGGACTGTGTCCAGAAACACATGAGAATCATGGAAGGCTGAGGCATCCTCTGGAGTTGAATCACACATTACACTTTTCCAAGGATTTTCATGGGTGCAGATTCTCAACGAAAATCATGCATTTTACATCTGAAAGTTTCATGCTGGTAAGTATGTGAATCTTTGACAGGCTAAATTGCAGATCTGCTGCACTTTTGCATATCAAGACCTGACTTGAGAGAGAGAGAGAGAGAAAAGGGTGCTAAAGTCTTTGTTCCTGGCTAGTACCACAAGACACGGTGCAAAATTTTGCAGTGTTGGTGTGTGATACATAAGACAAGTGTTGTGCGGTTCTTTGATTTTGTTAAAACATCTGCTTCAGTGCTCTTGTAGTAATCATAGAAATCAAAGGACATCTGGACGGTGATTTTCATGAAAGAACTGGCAATGAACTGGCAGTTTTATGGCAGCTGCTTATTTAAATGTTTCAGAAATTTTGAGAACTCTGATTATATACCAGAACTGGGTCTTTGATTTTTGTTCAGATCTGTGGTTATGGATCCTAAGAAGCGCCCTGATAACCATGAGGGGTATGTCGTCTGTTCCTGTTTCTATTAACTGCCCAACCCACCACTGATAAGTTCAGTTCAAGGGGAAAATATTGTACAAACTTTGTCTCAAGTCTTTGCCTGATCTGCATTGTAAAAATACATCATCGGGTTTCAGTTGTGAAGACTCAGGCAATGGACAGAAACGTTCAACCCTGGCACAATTGGTTAAGATTCTTCGAGAAGCGGGTGCTTTAGAATGTTGCATTATTGTAGCAGCCACTGCTTAAGTTGAAAAAAACGGGAAATGAAAGTATAAGCAGACTCATGAATCTAACTTTTCTTCAAAGAATACATTAGCATAAACAAATTTGTTCTAGATTGAATTCTCCAAATTTCATAGAATTTTCCATATTGGAATTCACATGTGTCATTTGAAGCAATCTTAATACCGACATATTCTAGATGAGAATGCTTGTCAATAATTGTTTTGCCTTCGGCATATTGGGATCAGGGTTCTTATATTTTTTTCCAGTTTTGTGATATTGAAATTTTGATGATTTTTTCACACAGAAAAGGGCGAGATTAATCCAATCTACACTAGAGAAACACATTCTCACAAAACTTTCCCAAATACTTTTGTCCAAAATTTGACAAAATTTGTTGAATTTTTTCTTCAAAAAAGAATATATTTCAAGTACAATGAAACTTACGAAATGATTTAAAATTGTACATCATTGTTCAAGCATCTTTGTCTAGATACATGAAGTTTGGAGAAATTATGGATGATTACTCCAACTAGAAATGGTTTAACTTCTTCAACTAGTTAGTTGCTTACAAACTTTCTTCTTGCTAAGGAATAGGCTAGTTGTAGAAAGCAAAATTGGACAAGAGTTAGACTTATTATTATGAATCAAACCAAGACTTGCAAAAGAATGGGTAGAAATTAGTGAATAGACTTCATAGTTAAAATATCAATTGGAATATCAATTGATGGCTTTAAGATTAACTAATGGAGTGGTTTAGGGTTGTAGTCACAAAAGTCATTTAATAATGAATGTACCTAAGAAGATAAAATTTGTTGCTTGCTAGTTACCTTGAAGCTATGGAGACATTTCCGTAGACTTTAAATTAATCTCCTCCTTATCTTTCAACCAAACATATGTATTTGATCTTCGAAGCAACAAATTGAAATAATGGGTTTTTAAATGCCCTTGTAAATAAAATTATTTGTTAAAATCTTTTCTTCTAGTCTTCAAATTTTGATAAATTGATTTTGGTAGAAACAATTGAGATATCAAACCAACAAAAGGGGATATAAGGGTTGGGTTAAGAGTGCGATGACTTCACTTATTCCTAAGGAGTCTTCAAGAACTCAATTGTTCTTAACATGAGCATGTGCTTGTATAAACTTGGCAATCCACTTACTATTAGACACTTAACAAGCTTGCTTTATAAAAGGAGCTTAGCTTTTAGAAACTTTTAAGCGAGAAGTAGAATTAACTACAATAATAAAGGTCGGCTTCATGCGATTTATGGAACTTTTGAAGCACGCCATGAGAACTAACCCCAAGGGTCATACTTTGTTTTAAACTTTTTGGGATCAATGAAAAGGACAATGAAAACTTAAGACTTCATATTTAAAAAAACAAGCGCCTTCTAAGAGATTTAATTATGTTGAAAATCAAGGTAACATAATGCTTCTTGGAAAGAAACACAAAAGGTATTACTACAATTATCCATGTAATTGATAATAGAAGTGCATTGAAATCTTTTAATGTGCTGGCAATAAACATGAGAAAAAGAAATCAAAGTGTTGTCATGGCTAAGGGCCAAAGATGGAATCATTATTTTTTTTTAAACCAAGGCTTTTGATTTCCATTCATTCACAAATTTTATGCACTTTTATGCAACAACAAATTTGTTATGAACTCTAGCCTTTCACAATTACAAACCGTTTTCAAAAGATTTTCTAAATTCACCACCTATATGGAAAAAAGGATCAATTAAATTTAACCCTAAAAAATTCTTAGGCTAGTTGAAATATATGATCAAAATTAGGATTAAGTAAACTTTGGAAATTAAAATAATCACAAAAACTTTTGGATTTCCATGACATGCAAACCTTTAGCAAGTTGTTTATATTCAAATAAATCTTGATCTAAATATTTCTAATATTTTTAAACCATTAAAGGAAAAGATCACATCGTATAAAGCTTACAAAGGACAATGCATGATGACATGGAGGTTCACAATAGAAAATAGACTTGTTGAATCAACATGAAAAAGAACTTCAGTGATGAAAAGAAACAAGGATTTTCATCCATTTTGCTTTCATTAAGAAGGCAACAAAATGAAACTTAATAGCAACTATTTTCCCATTTGAATTTATGAAATCTTGAATAGATGGGATAATAAGAAGGATGACATTTTTTTTCATTCCAAGCTTTTATTCATATTGTATCCATGATTTATGACAAAGTAACATGAATGTTCAAGATATCATTTGAAAACTTGATTAGGATAAAACCATTTCAAATATGATTAAAGAATAACTATGCAAATGATGTGGACAATATGATGTGTCATTACATAGACAATGTGCTCATACAATTATTTTACAATGATTCAAAAACGACTATTAGTAATTTAATATGAACATAAATGGACATAATGAACTACAACATGTAAGGAATTAATTTTGATTAATATTATATGTATAGGTAGTATAAGAACCTTTATTACATTTTTGTTAAATATATTTGATATATAATCCTTTAAATATTTAATGTGAATAAATTAATTATTATACATTGAGATTTTATGTTATGTTTAAATGAAACATGGTCTAAATAAAATAAACATTAGATTATTTACACAACAAGTGGGGTGATTTAGTGATAAAGGAATTGAACTCCATCCTTGAGGTCCAAAAAATAAATTTCACAAATGATTCATTATGGTCAAAATTGGAATATTGATTGAATATTTTGTACCTACCTAAACTACCTAGGTTAATTGGTTATCTAAACAAATCTAAGTAAATAGATTAGGTGGTCTACTTAGCCACTTAAATTAGGTTCTTAACCTACCTTAGGTGGTGACATGTGTCAACAATTGATAGGATGGAAAATAATGACATTAAGAATAATTAAAATAAAATATATCTTGTTATTTATATAGATTATTAAAATAATGTTCCCCAAATTTTTGGGTCCAATTTGTAATAATAAAAAAAATTAAACAACGATTGAACTATCACTAATGACTTCACATCATGTCCTAAATGATTATTGTTCTAAACAACTAGTCCATAATGACTTTAGGGCTATTAGTCATTTTTGTCCTTTATGACTATACCAGTTATAAACTTAGTCATATATTTAAAGGTTTCTACTAGTGAAAATCAATGTTTTTACATAAGAAAAACTAGCCTTCTTGGACCTTCCATGTTTTTCAATGCCCACCATTCAAGTTCCCACCTTCATGCCTACCTAGGCACCTCAAAATATGGAAGGGCCAAGAGGGCTACCTTCTTGTTACACTTTTTTTATATACATAATACATCTCACTAAAGCCAATGATATAAATAACATATATCACACCATCATCTAAGAAAGGACAATTTTTCCATTGCATGAATTTGAAGTGATTTTACCTTGACCTTTTAGAACATGTTGAAATATTTGAGTTTAAGATTGGGAAAGTGGGTACAAAATTAATAAATCTTTGAAAGGTTTTCAATTGATATCACTATTACATAACATGACTTTTATGTTAGTTTTAATGACTAAAATTTCAATCATAATAAACAACAAACAAAAATGTCTTCAATCAAAATAAATTAGTCATTTATGATAAAATTTTGATAAAGTTTTCACTAATCCTCATTCAATGGATTGATGAATTCATGGCATCCCCACTAGGTCCCATTCACTAAGATTAGTGAATTCATTCAAAATCTAGTGAAATCATTTTGTGTATAAGGATGCATTTTGTTGTAGTGTTAGGGTATAATTATTGACTAATTTGCTTCTTTGTAATCTAAGTAACTTTTGATTAACCTACTTATGGTTAAAGTAACTGATTATGGTCAAATTAAAATTTGATTAAGGTTGATCATGAGTCCTTATTGGTTTTGTTAAACTTTTTTAACATTTAATTTATGTCTATTTTGCTTGCTTATGGTTTGAGTAACCTTTTATTAACTTGTTTATGATCTAAATAACCTTTTATTTAACCTAGATTACATTTGTTAAATTTGCTTATGGTTTGATTAAACTCTAATTTATTAACCTACCTATAATCTGATTAACCTCTTATTAGTTTGCTTATGGTTTGATCACCTTCTTATTACTTTTATGAAGCCCTAATTAACTTCCTTTGGTTTAATCAATGATTGTTTAACATATTTATGGTCTGATTAAGGTTTGATTAACCTCTTTATGCTTCATTAAGGGCATAATAACTTGCTTATGGTTTCATTATGGTTCTATTAACTTGCTTATGCCCTAATTAGACATTTTGTACTTTGTTTATGGTCTAATTAAGGTCTAATTAACCTCCTTATGTTTCATTAAGGATGGATTAATTTCCTTATGCTTCATTAATGACTATTTATCATGCTTATGTTTTGATTAAGGTCTATTCAATTTATTTAAGCCTTGGATGGGGTTTGATTAACTTGCCCAAGCCCTAATTAAAAAAAAATTTAAATTGAAAGAACCTAATCATGACTATTTAGCTTGTTGAAACCCTAAGTAACTTCTATTACCTACATATGCCCTAATTGGTGACTACCTAGGCTATTAAATGGTTTTTTTACGTTCCTTATGCTCTAATTAAAGACTATTTACTCATTTATGCCTTGATTAAGCTCTAAAACAACTAAATATGGCTCAATTAAACCCCTGGCCTAACTACTTATGGCATGTTTGCTTTATGTTTACACTATGTTTAAACTCTAGTCCAAGGTCTTCTTAAGGTCTAATTAAAGTTTGATTACTGGGGATGGCAAATGACCACAATGAACCTTAATCATGGCTCCATGATTTAAATGAAAGCAATGCATTGCTTGACCAACCAAGGGCCAAGGTGGTGAGAAAGGGAAAAAAGCCATGTCAAATTGTGGAATCCCCATGTCTACTAATTATAATCAACATTTTCATTGTATTTTAGGGACAAAAAACAAGTGATTCAATTAATTTTTAGCCTAATGTGGAATGTGGTGTATAATGAATACAAGCAAATTTATCCTAATTTGGTGTTCCAAAGGACACATTGAAGGATTATGTTCGATATTCATTAAAGGAATTGAAGATGGGCACATCGAATAACGAAAGGAATGAAAGGGTGGTTTTGCAAAGTGAGGAAATTTTGACTCAATTTAAGGCCACAAATGGATTTGCCACCTAAAACATTTTCAAAAGGCTATAAAGTGTCATTGAAGCTACATCATGTAGTCTACGTCAAGTACCAAGGTCAACAACTCTTACACCCACTATTAATTCTATGTATAAAGGCCCTTCTACTCTATCATCTAGACCTTTTATTCCATCATTTACCTTTAAGCCTACATTCACCAGGAAGTCAAATGGGACTCCAAAAACAAAAGTTGAAGTGTTATAAACACAATCCAATAACTTTACCACCATGGGACGAAAGACACAAGTGAACAACGATGACCAAAAAGATTTAATCAAACCAAATATGGAAGTTAACATAAAGAAAAAAAAACAAATTAAACTAGCCAATCTTAAGGCAATTAAAGATATGGGCATCTTGATAGATGTAGAGTTTAAGGCCAAGGTTAAATAGTTGTTAGACATGTAACTAAAAGTCCCCATCCCATTCATATTCAGTTAGGTCTTAAATTTGGTCACGAAATGATTTCAAATGTGAAATCTAAGTGGCATCTATGCAAATAGTCAGTTAAAATATTTATTGATGAAAAAAAAGAATGTACTTGCCTTTTATGGATCAAATCTCTTCATTAATTGCCTCCATTTGAATTTTAGAACGCTAATTACATTTAGGTCATGCCTAGAAGCAAGTTTTCACCCCCTAAGTTGATGCATAATGAACATCTCTTCACCCAAATAACTTGGTTTGCCCAATAAGTACTCAAACTATTCATTTGTGTGTACAAAAAACTAACACCAATTTTTGTATAACTCATTCACGTAGGATGTTGACATTGTCGAATGAACCTAAATATCCTAAATCCAAGTAGATGAACAATCCACAATGGTCAATGGCCACTATGTTGTTCATGTAATACATCTTCTTATGTTCATCAAACCAAGATTGATGAATGAGATTGTTCTAAGGTCTATGAATCTTAATGAGAATCCCATTGATGCGCTCAATACAACACACAAACTTAAACATATGTTGAACAAAAATTACCTATTCCTTTTGACTCAACCATTGAACCTCATCACCTACCACCTCATTAATGCATGAGGCGATGAAAACCATATCATCACATATAGTAAATTTGTTCCAGTTCCACATGAAGGCATCCTACATGACTACATTATGATGTTTCATGTATATGATGAATTGGAGCAAGCGCTAATTTGGGGTGAGCTTAGTTGGTCACCCAAACACAATGTGACTCTCGCATGGGCCTAGATGGTGGGTACCACTAAACACATAGGTCCTCAAACTTTGACAACTTAAAATTTGTTAAAGTTCTGAATAAACTTGGAGTGGTTCACATGGTGTCGAACATATCTACTGATTTCATGGTCAAACAATTGGCCTCCACCCATATCTAGTGCATTGTAGTTGAACAAAGTCCAATGTGTTAGTGTTGACAATCACAATTATGAACACCATTTGATGGACCTTCCGCATCCGTCCTTTGAAATAGTTTTTCATTACTATTAGATGAGGAACTATCCTAATCACCCATGTCCACTAAAACATCACTATCATAAGATGCCATGGACCTAAAACAACCCCAACCTCTCCAAACCCTAAAAATAGCCCAAAAATCCCCAAACCATAGAAATATTCTTAAACTCTCCCAAACTTTAAAAATAGCCCTAAAATCCCCAAACTCTAAAATCAACCCCAAAAAAACCCCAAACCTTACAAATATTCTTAAACTCCCCCAAACCCTAAAACAGTCCAAGAAAACCCCAAACCCTTGAAACATTCATAAACTCCCCCAAACCTTAAAAATAGCCTTAAACCCTAAACCCTAGAAATAGCCCTAAAATCCCCAAACTTTGAAATCAGCCCAAGAAAACCCCATACCTTAAAAATATTCCTAAACTTTCCCAAACCCTGAAATCAGCCCAAGAAAACCCCAAACCCTATAAATGTTCCAAAACTCCCTCAAACCCTAAAAATAATCCTAAAAAAACCCCAAACTCTGGAAATAGCCCTAAATTCGCCCAAACCTTCAAAACAGCCCAAGAAAACCTCAAACCCTAAAAATAGCCCTACATTCCACCCAAACCCTAAAAACAACCCCAAAAAAACCCCAAACCCTAGAAACTCATATGACTCCCTGACTTTGAAAATTACAAGAACTGTATAAAGACTGATAATCAACTGTTCTAAAAGCATCTCCAGCGGTGCTCAGTATGTGACCCTGCAGAAATATTTTTCACATCCAACTTTAGTTTTTTTTCTGTTAACCCCACCCATAATACTGAAACTGGGACAGCAAATAGGTGGGGGACTACTAATAGCAAACCACCTGGACCAATCAGTATGATGGGGGCAATGAGAATCATTGAGCAGCAGTCAGATGATATTTATTACACTCTTTTTTGGAGGTGCACGATGTTGCTGCGCCTTTTACCGGCCACCGCAAAGTGTGCAATTATGCTGAGCTAAGACCATTTTCCAGAGCCAAACCGGCATATTTTGACTTTTCTTCATCCAATTTTAATGTGCTGGAGATGCTCCTAACACATTAAAAGTGTGAAAGGCTCAAAGTTCAAACTGGAGTGGTGAAAGAGAGCTCTCTGAGTACAAATGGGGGGTTCTCATTTATTTGTAGTTTTGACCACTTTTCATGGTGTCAAAAGCTTTGAGGTAACCAACAATTGGGTCTTGCTCTACATACAAGTAAAGCTAGCAAAGTTGTGAAACTTGTGGACCAAGACTATGTATGTGCCTGAAAGCAAAGAGACTTTACAAAAGTGGCTTTGTGGACTAAAAATTTATTATCATACCTCCGACTGATAAAGGAACAAATTTTGTCAAAAATATGTAGTTATTTTAAAAGATATATTAGATAGCATTTGTTTGAATTTTCAGGATTTCAATAATCAAATATGAAAAAAAATTCAATTTTGTAATGTAAATTACAATGTATGGTGATAGTCTACTACCCATCAAACCTATGATGGCATGCAAAATAAAACAAATCTTTGACCCAATGGAGTTATTCATAAAGTCATTCCTAGTCCAACCTCTCTTTCACACCTAGTTGGTCCTTTGTTGGTCTCCCCATGCCCACTTTATTTGTTATCCATAAAGTTTCAAAAAGTCACGACCACAAAAAATAATAATAATAATAAATTTTTAAATTTTTAAAAAAAAACCTTAAAATGGTATTCACAAAGTGAGGACCAAGCACAAATTATTCTTTCAACTTCCAGCTGCCCAATTTAAAATTATGCTACATGGGTTTCTTTAGGTTGTAGGGTTATAGGTCTAAGGTTTTAGGATTGAGATTTTAGGATTTTAGGTTTATGATTTAGGATTGAGATTTATAAGGTTTTATTTCTAGGTTTTAGAATTGAAATTTATGTTTAGGGTTGAGGTTTTAGGGTTTAAGATTAAGCTTTTAGTATTGAATGTTTAGAGGTGAGATTTAGTTGCATAGGTTTGTTGTTTTAGGATAATAAAATAGGAAACCATCATCCTTTGATGTTAAATTTTCTTTTGCATTTATAATGTTGTTAATGATTGATGCCTACAAAGGGTTCAAATAAGACACAACCTTGTTGTTGCATGATGCTTGGAAACTTGATATTGTGGAAATAATTTTTCTCCTTCCACACACACATATTTTTACAGTTGCACAATCAAATGATGATATGCCCATGAGAAAGTGATGTTAGAATCAATGGTCCCAATGTGCAAACTTGATGAAGGGATATTTGGAAATTCAAACTTCACTAATATTTAGCAAGCTTGATATTCCATAGTTGAGATTCGAGAAGGCAAATATTATTTTCACATTTGCTTTTTAAAAACTAGGTTTCTAACATTGATATTGACATGCATTTAACAATTTAAACCTTAGGAAAATGTTCAAGAACCAAATGTGAATGTAATGGCATTCACCAACCCTAGAATTAATCCTACAAAATACAAACTTATACACAACTTTAGATACGGTGTTGTTTTCACCCACATGAAATATTAAGTGCATGATACAAAGATTCACAATTGGAAGCAATGGAATGGTGTTCATCAAAAGGAATGAGCAACCAAAAATGAATGGGGCACAATCCCATGCGTATGTGTATCCCCCGCCTAATGAAAAATATTCCATCCTATATTGGACACCTAGGCTTGGAGGTGATGATCATGAAGAAACTTGAGGAGAGCTTTTTGAGATGGTGGACATGGTAGAAGGCAAAGGTGATACATGGGGTAGCTCATGAGTAAGTAAATTAGATGTATTCATGAAAATAGAGCTCTTAAAGCTTTGTCTATAAACTCTTTGCCTCAAAACATTAGTGGTCTTGGGATATTCATTTAGGCATACTTTTAAATGATCAACTTGTCCTTGTTACATTTTTTTACTTCTTGCAACAACATCAAATCTCACAAATTGCATTATGCACAAGAGGCATTTTGTCCTAATAATTGGCTTAAAACTTGTTGAATGTGCAAATTTTTGAAAACGTAAAAAGACAAAGGCACTTCATTCCCCACTACAACCTTTCAATACTTAATCACTTCCTCTTATTTAAACATACATTATATGGAGCACTACTCCAAAGTCTTGAAATATCAAGCCCTATAATGACCTCAACAAATGCCATCAAGAAAATGCATCAAACTAAGCTTGTCACTCTCAAGAAAAGAAATAAAAACTTGCAAAAAGATTTGTGGGTTTTAAGGTTTATTACCTTGAACTTTTAGGGCTTTTGAATTGTTGCTTCTAATTTGCACCAATTGAACTTGCAACTCCACTTTCACACCAATATCAAACTAGCTTTGCTCCAAGCTCATGCAATTTTCTCCAATGCTCCATGTGTTCCAAGCATTCTTTTTCAACCCTTTAATTTTCCCCCTAAAAATTCACATGAAAACCCAAAAATAGAGCTCTTTGAAGACCATGATGACGCTTTATTTGTATGAAAACAAAATCATAGAGCTTGCACACCTAAAACCCTCTGAGCTCACACAAAAACAAAGACCTTGCATGCTCCTCCCTCTAAGCTCAAATAAAAACAAAAATGCAGAGCTCCTTAAAATGCAATGGTCACATATATTTTTGCGATAAACATCAACTTGACAACAAACTCACTTGAGCTTAAGTTTGGGTGCAAAAATGAATTTTGTGCCCTATTGATGAACCATGGTGTGAAATTTTCACTTTGTGTTTGGCATCGCCTGATGTATTGCTAAGACACAAGCTTTTGATGTCATGTTTAGGAAACTTTACAACCAACTTTAATAGTAGATAGAATGAGGTTGGTATGAAATTTTTCAAAAAAGACTCAATACCGTGACCATATAAATAAAAGGGGGTCTCAATTCTCAACATAGGTAGAGAGTTTTCACCTAAGCATAAGGATTGCACCAATTTTCCTAGTGTAGTTAGAGGGCACATTACAAGCTGAAATTTATCCTCCATGAAGGGTGAGCATTTTGGAAAACATAAATGCTCACTTATGTGGGCCTTTTGTTTTTTGAAACACCCACTTTTGGTTTTTTTTTTTTTTGGCCCCTTTGCTACCTAATGAGTAGGTATCCATCAAGGTATTACAAGAAAAACTGAAAATTTTGAAACATGTCCTTAAACTCGATAATAAAGCCCTTGGCCATAGGCCTTACAAGAAGAATCAAGCCCATGCTTAGCTCCACTCGGGCTCGTATGGGCCCCTATATTAGTAAAGCTCACAACCTCAAGCTTGACCCTAGAGACCTATTCTAGTAAAGCCTACAACTTCAAGCTCGACCCTAGAACCCTATTCTAGTAAAGCCCACAACCTCAAGCTTCACCCTAGAGCCCTATTCTAGTAAAGCCCACAACCAGCTTGACGCTAGAACCCTATTCTAATAAAGCCCACAACCTCAAGCTTTACCCTAGAGCTCTATTTTAATAAAGCCCACAACCTCAAGCTTGACACTAGCACCCTATTCTAGTAAAGCCCACAACCTTGAGCTTTATCCTAGAGCCCTATTTTATATATTAAAGTAACAGTGGTGTCTGTCTGTGTGGGTAGTGCCTGGAAAATTCTTGTAGTCATTGCCCGTTCCCTGTGGAACTTCTCCCGGATGTAACTTCCCCAGATGTAACTAACTCAGAGAAAAAAGAAATCAGGGGCAGTCTAATTTTTTGAGGCAATCCCCAGATGTAACTTCCCAAGATGTAACTGACTTCAGAGAAAAAAGAAATCAGGGGCAGTTTGATTTTTTGAAGCAAAAGATTTGGTAGACCAGAAAAACAATATTTAGGCCTTGGACAGCCCAAAATCTTTTTTCTTTTTTTTTTGGTATTGACCAAGACTACCTTTTTTTTCTTTTAGCTAATGTCCGTCCCGATTAAGGGGACGGATGAAATGTCC
>Ga0116231_10002930_pt1 | contig 35628 bp, 29 predicted proteins | sample S1TSphgellanicum_2_FD_89695 | JGI IMG/M metagenome (GOLD analysis project Ga0116231, IMG submission 89695) | Host-associated microbial communities from peat moss isolated from Minnesota, USA - S1T2_Fd - Sphagnum magellanicum MG | ecosystem: Host-associated > Plants > Peat moss > Unclassified...
CCCCACCCCCAAGGAGCATAACTCCCAATGAAGAACTAGAACTCCCTCCCCAAAGACAAGAGGGAAATTTCATCTTATTAAACTTGCTCTTCATAGTGTTAAAAATCCGGCCAAGGGCTTTATGTATAGGGGAATGCCCAAGGAGTGGGCATTCCTGAAATAAGTGCTTGTTTGAAGTTAAGCTAAGGGTCGCTTATTTCCGGAAAACCCCACTTTGAGGGTGTCACCCTATGTAAAACACTAGTAAATTTTCTCTTCTTTATTTCCATGATATACTTGACATGTAGTGTATTTTGTCAACACCCCCCTCCAAAGGTATTATTCTACATAGACATCAATATATATATAATTTTTCCCCATGATACCTAACAAATATGGGTATCAATGAAAAAAGAAAAAAAGAGGTTGGGCATTTTGAAAAGCAAAATGCTTGCTCCAATAATTTTAATTTCAATTCTTGTTGTTCTTGTGATACCCATTGTGTAATTTAGAATTTCTATTTTTTATAGTGTCCCTTGTCTACTCACACTCCCTTCAACCTCATTCTATTCAAAAAACAAATTATCGTACTATTGGGTCAGTTTCTTGCAAGAAACTACAAGATTTTTAAAGTAATGTTGGGTGTTTATTTGATTTTTTAATTTAACCGGCAATTCATTTTTTTGGAAATTTTTAAAAATCAAAGAACCTCGAATTCCAATTTTTTTGAAATACTCTCAAAGGATTGGTGGTTTGCATGAAATAACCGGCACATATCTAGTAATTTATGGTTTCACTAGTTCTATTAAGATCTTTTTTTTGAGAGTTGCTATTTTGTGTGGGGTAAAGCCCTACAATGAGTGCATTACTCGAATGAAGGCCTATGCCGATATGGTGTTTGAGGACTTATGAAATTTTTGGAAGTTGAATGAGCACAAGCGAGTAGCAAAAAGATTTTTTAATTTGAGATAACAACAAAAAGTTTAAATGAAAATAAAACTAGAAAAGTAAAGATCCAAAGATGACATGATTTTTTAAAAAACAAAATAAACTCACCAACATATGTTCTCCCACTTGATGCAAGAAAAAATATCTTTATAACATGGACTCCAAATATACTAGAAAATTGTTACTAGGTTTTTATTAGTGTTGGGTGGGTATTAATTTTTTTCAATAATTGATTACTTTGATTCTTTTATTTTTTTTCAAAGAAGTGGGATGGCCCTAAAAATAAAATTTCCCCACTTTAAATACCCTTCATAGATTTTACCTTTTTTTCTTATTTGCAAAAATTGGTTCTTTCACAACCAATTTTTACTTTATTCACATTAAGCTTGTTAATTCTTTTTTTTAAACTCGTTTAAAATTCGCACTACTTTATTAAAATCATTTACAAGCATTTTTGGTAATTTTTCCAACACAAGAAACAATTGTTGCGTTGCAAGTTTTAAAAATATATAATAAATAAATAAAAATAAACTTATGAAATATTTGAATGACCAAAGCAAGAATCATTACATACAATGTATAATCATGTTTCCTTTAATTTATCTCTCTCAAATGAGCCTTCAAACTCTTTTAATTTCCACTCTAAACCTTAAATTAAATTTTGTCATTTCTACCAAATTAAAAAGGGCCTTACAACCAACCTTAGCATTATTGGGCATCAATTCTTACTCATGAAAATTAGCTTTTAAAGATTATATGACTATAAGAAACACCTTTTTAAATTAATTTGTATGTCAACATGAAAACATATTTTCTCAATTTCAATCTAAAAATCAATGATCTCCAATATGTGTTGAACTAAAAACCCAACATTTGGGAATATGGATCCATGTTTCCTCCACCACTCCAAAGGGTATGTGATGTCCTTCCTATTCACTTGATATTTTCACAATTATTAATTGACAATTTTTTTCACAAGTTCATTAATGTTCACCACCATTTCAAAAATATAAAAATTACAATTTTCTTCACTTCTATTAGGAAAACAACTTTCACTCTTCAACAATGATAAGACTTCAAAACCTTTAAAAAATGGGGATCTCCTATCATGTTTTTTAATTATGACCACCCTTAGTTTATGACCAATAAAAGAAAGGATTAATCTCAAACTTTTTTATTTAGAATCTAACATTAAAGATAATATATTGTGAGATCTCCTTTCATCATATTTTGTTAAGAAAGAAAAGAAAGAATCAATGACCCCACATACTTCCTTTTTCATGCTCATTGCAAATCTATTTATCAGTTCAAGATCCACACCTAAATAATCTTCCATTAAATCATTCAAAACAAAAAGATTGTTAATTTCTTCCTTTAGTTTAAGGTTCATGGTTATGGTTACATATAGAGCATCATTTAATAATCAATGATCTTTTGATTAGTTTAAAACACAAGTGATGACAACAAGAAGTAAGTAATTTACAATAATTTAGAATATATGGCATGTGAAAGGAAGGGGTATGTGGCAAGTGACCTTGGCATTAGTTCTCATGTTGTAACAAAAGACAATGGCTTCTTAAAATTACAAAACTTTTTCAAACATGATTACTACCTAGATAAATGCGACAAAAACATATCTAAAGCCTTTACACATTTTTCATCAATAATTGCATAACATGCCTTACAAAAAGCATGTCCAAATCATTTCTTTTGAAAACTTTCCTCCACACCCAAAGTATCACAATTGATTACAAACTTGAATGCAATTATCATTGTATTTAGATTAGGTCTTTCATTTTTCATAGAAGCAAAATGATTTTTTGTCAAACCATATTAGTCTAAAAGATTTTATAAATTTCTTGCCAATGTTTGGCCAAAAGTTTCAAATGTTTTAAAGAAACTAATTGTAATATGTTTTGGCACTTGCTCCACTCCCAGAAAATTCACAACCAAGCAAAAACATCATGAGATCAAAACATGCAATGGTAGAAACACAATATGTTAAACTAGCGGGACATATATTTGTTTTGTCTTCTCAACCAAGTTTAGTAGCACTTTTTTGCATTTAACGCTTGGCCTTTTGTTGGTCGAAGAGAAAAAAACCTTTTTTTTTTTGCTTCTTATTTTTGTTTTCTTCCTTGCTTGATAAAACTCAAAGAAAAAAAAAGTTTTCTTCTTTACCTTTTATTCTTCGAAAGCAAAGAAAAAAACTACCACTGTAGGTCGTTTTGGTAGGTTTCTTATTCTCCCCAAAATAGTTTTAGTTAGGGCAAAGCATGCTCAGAGGAGATAATACATTCTTTCAAAGTGAAAGCCAAAGATGGAAAACCTATAACATTTTTTGGGCGCATAAAATCTAACACAAAGTGCTTTCTTTGCTTTAAAAGAAAAACGATTTTTTTGCTACGCAAATTTTATATATATATATATATATATATATATTCCTTTTTGAACCTGAATGTAGCAAAGAAAGAGCGAAGGTTGAAGTGGGCAAAGTAGATTATGCGCCTTTTACTTATGTATTAACTAGTGATCAATTGGAAGCTAACAAAACAATGATAAATTGTGATTGGTTTAAACCTTCAACCTTGTCCAACCATCATTAATCTTCCCATAATTTGATACCCATAAAAACCTTTAATTCTAAGACCACTTTGTTTACACAACAAATGAAATAGAAAAGCCCATGCAAAGTACCCAAGTTACTCCTTGGCTATGAGGAGACTACACTTTAGGTGAAAATCAAAACATATTTGATTCATATTTACAAATGATAGGAAATTGCATATCATTAGCTAATATACCTATAGGTACATGGGTACATAATATTGAATGGAATCAAGGTCAAGGTGCAAAATTGATTCAAATTGTAGGAACTTTTGTTCAAATAATTAAAAAATTTGAAAATACACCACAATGTATTGTGTGGTTACCTTCGAGTCCTGACAAACTCATAGATTTTCAATGTCGAACTACTATTCGTGTAGTGTTTAATCTTCATCATGGTAAACATAAGCTTCACAAAGCAAGGCAAAGTTTGATGGTTAGGCAAACATCTCATTGTTTGGGATGTTGTTATGAATCCAATTGATCATCCTCATGGAGGAAGTGAAGGACACACAAAAGGAGTTAGACCTTTGGTATCACCTTGGGGAAAGCCCAACAAAGGTGGATTTAAAACAATAGTAAGAAAATGAAGAAAACAATTTATGACATGGAAAGGCCTTTTTATAGATGTTTGCTTGTTTAAGTAGAAAAAGATCAAGTGGAGAATTTGGTCACATAGATTTTGTATTTTGCTTCAATTTGTTGGTTGCTACACATTAATTTACAACAGAAAAGGTTTTGTTGATTGAAATATTATTGAAAAATGGTTGGTCATAAATTTGGAGAGTTTGCTTCTACATGAAAACCCTTTTTTTTTGAGCTTTGCTTTCGAAGACCAAAATCAAATCAAAAGAAAAGGTACAATAGTAAGCTATGGCACAAAAAGTAAATCAAATTTCATTCAGACTCAAATTAAATCGTAGTTCAAATTCAAGTTGGTTTAATGATTATTATTATGGAAAATTATTTTATCAAGATGTAAATTTTATATATTATTTTAGTTTAAAACATATACCTATAGGAAACATGTTTGGCTTTTGTCTTAATAGCTTTATTACTCACCACTTCCTAAAAGGACATTTATTCGTGTATTTTTTTAGAGTAATTTTGGCAATTAAAACATACAAACCTTGGGGTAATGCATGTGTCAAGTTGATTAAGCATATTGATGACAGTACAAAAATACAACAAAAAGAAGTCAAGATTTGGTCAACACACTTGCAATGTGATTCTTCCTATTAACAAAGGCCATTAAGTCCTTAGTGGTTTGTTCAAATTTATGTATGCCTTAAAAGCTCTTGCAATTATGGAGCTTTCTTTGCTCACACATACACATTTCATTATTATTAAAAATGTGTATTTTGAAAGTTTGTGGAGCTAAAGAGGTTTTTAAGGTAGTGATGTGGAATGGAACATTTGCAAGTTAGTGAATGAATAAAATGCAAAAGTCTTTTTCTTCTTTTGTCTAGACTTTCAAGCATGTAAATACTTGTAAAATAGGGCTAAGAAATGAAACATCATGAAGTTCAACTACATTGGATTTCAACATTGTTCTAATTTTTGGTTCATGTGTGGAAATTTGTCTTGATTTTTCATTTATGGTATGTTGTTTCACCTAGAGATCTAATCGTGCACACATGTCATTGAATTAATATTTAATTGTTGTGAATTTTTGTTAGTCCCATTGACATTCAATATCAAACATGGAAATTGGTTAAGAATTTTGTTTGGTAGATCACTCTGTTCATGGTTGTCAATGTTTGTTAATGGGTATTATTGGGATTATCAAATATATTGACTTTTGAATATATCCACTGAATTGACATTTTTTTGTGTGTGTGTGGAAAACTCAAGTGTTTCAAAGCTAGATGTTTTTGTTTTGCAAGTAGTAACAAACCTTTTAATAGTTTTAACCAAGCTTTGGTGAAGATATTGTGTGGAAGTTTAAAAGCACACTTAAATCTTTGATATGAAAAAATAAAATTAAGTGAATTGAATGGGTAAACTATTATGCAAATTTGGTCCACAAGCATGGATTACATACTTATATTTTCCTTTGTTTTAAAAATTTAAAATAATGGAATATAATGGCAAAAATAAAGTGGAGTACATGTTTTTTAAAATTGAAGACTAATATGTTTCAAAATGCCAATAACAAATTGAAAAAACCTAAGGTTGAAAAAAATACTATTCAACTAAAGCACAAACAAAATTGCTAGATTATTTATGGTTTGAAAACTTCAAAACATGACGTGGATTCAAAGATGTGGGTGACATCAATGATTTTGTGTCAAAATATGCACATAACAAAGTCACATTTCAAGAAAAATACGGAGCACTAGTTTGCCCATCTATTAAATTTACAATTTTTTTTTCTATCAAGGTGTATTACAAGATGTAAAAGTACTTAGTAATGTTTCATAACCATAAATGTCTACTTTCACAACACACATCAAAACCATGATGGAGGCTTTTGGACTAAAGTACAAGAAATTAAATACAACCTCACCAATTGGAAAGGGGAAAAAATGATAAAGGAAATGGTCACAAGAGATATAACAATTTTCCAAATGCAAATGTAAATGCATAAAAAAAAAAAACTAAAATCAGATTTTGGCATTTCTAATGTTAATACGTGGTTAGACTTTTCATTTGAGTTGGTAGCCAATTTGCTAAAAAATGTGAACAAAAAATTAAATGTAGAGAAAACAAAAGTAAAAATGTTATCCACTTTTTTTGTAAGGTCACTAACCTCAACATTTATAGTATGAATAGACAACAAAAACCACACATATAAATACACACATTAATGTCTATACCATTGCATGCAAGCAATTAAAGCTCTTTTTGGAAGGGAACACAATAAAGGGCATAACCTAATTTAATCAAACACTTTGATTATATACTTTCAACAAATTGAATAGGTGAATGATTTTTGACAATAAGAAGCCCCAAGTTCTCCAAATTTTTTTTCTATTGCACATTGTTTTTTTTGAAAGGATTTATGGTTACAAATTTTTTTAATATGGCACTTGGATTTATTGCAATTCATTTTTGTGCAAGTTGCTTTTCCATTAGACTTTTCAAGTTCATTTATTCTTCAATCCTTTTTGCAGTTAATCCATTTTTTGCATTCAAGTGTTTCTTGGTGAAATTATACCATTATTTTTTGAAACTTGTTTACGTTTATAACACACAACATAACACATAGTAATTTGTGACATCTTGACATCAATTTTTGAACCATCATTGATGAAAAAAATGCCCCAAGTTAAAGAAATTCTTCTAGGATGCATCCATTTAATTGTCTATTCATGCAATTTTTTGAAAATTAATTCGCATGAATTCTCATTTTAAAATTAGGGATTTAGCAATGCTTCAAAATTTTCGAACCTTTCATCTTCATTTATTTCATCCATTTGACATCTCATTTTCACTCAGGGATATGTATCACCACAAAATTGATTCCATTTTTTTTTTGTAAGGTGTGTTACTAAACCATGGTTGAGAAAACAATAAAAATACCTTTTCTAATTTTCAGATTTGTTTTATGTTTTCATAAATTCTTATTAACATTTTAATTTGTAAAAAATTGAAAAATGTAAACAAGGGAAGCAATTCAAATAATTATAAATATGATGTATGAAATATAATCCCTCACTCTTAAAATGATCCACAATGCAAAAAATATGTTGATGAAAATATATGTAGTGCAAAAGTGACTTGTATCTTCCTCACAAATTTGCTTGAAGAATTGTGAGTGAAAATGTAATTCCCTTTCACTTCAAACCATACTTAATTACATTGAAATATATTGTTTTGCAAAAATGAAACCCAACAAACATATAAACATGACAAAACAAAACTCATAGATAAAACATATAAAAAATATACGAAGAAAAAAAAAAAAAAATCTATGTTAAAAAAACATCAATTTCTTGTTGTGTAAAGTTGCACCATTTGCACTTGCAACCTGCACAAAGGTAAAAGGGGAAATACAAACCACAAAAAGGGGGAGAATACCATAAGCAACACCACAAGCAAAAACAAAGAAGAAATAATATGGCACTTTGTTAAAAGGACGAAAAGTGCACATGAGTTGATTGCAAGCAACGTTTAAAAAACAAAACCAAGGGCCACATGAAACACCAAACATGAACAACATTATTGCGAAACATCATTGAGTAATGCTATGAACTCCCGCAACCCTTGAATGTTTTTATAAGTTTTGCAATCAACACCATGAGCTCCTAGGACCCCAAACTTCAACCTTAAAAAAAGCCTTTGGTGTGTTTTGCAAGCTTGAAAAGCTTTGTGATGAGGAGTGCCACTAACACACAAAACACACTTGCAACACCACAAGAAACAAAAAAAAAAAAAACGACATTGAAACAAAACCAAAGCAAACAAGAGTACGAAAAGAACAATGCACCATAAACAAGAACAACATTGCCCAAATTTTTTTTTAAAAAGTAAAAATTATAGAGAACAAAAATAATGTGGAATGAAGAAAAAAAAAGTCCTAGAGTGAGCAACTCAGCTTTTTATACAATAGATGTGATGCTACCTTAAACCCTAATGCCTACCTAACCATAAACTAGATAACTAACTAGGAAGCCTATACCTTGACAACCATACCCAAGGATTATTAACATAACCTACCCAAGGTTCATCTAAAAGAGAACTTGGTTCTTGTTCTTAACAAAATTGATGTTCGATGGGTAGGGTATTGATTCAAGCATCACCTTGGTTGATACCCGTTGATTCTTTGAAAGAGAGTGTCCAAGTTAAACTTCGGCCGGGTTCTTAAGCTGGGTTTAATACCCGCCCAACAATGGTCTTGACATATCGAATCGGTTCCTTGATTTTTTTATAACTTTGTTAATATCTCATAACTAACTCCTTAATTTTTTTTTGACAATCACTATATATTGTAAAGACCTATACAAAGATTTCTAGTGTGTTTGCAAGTAACCCTTACGGAGTATAACCTTTTGTACATGAGAGGTGAATCTTTCAACAAAATGGAATGTCCACATGAGCATTTTTAAATTTTTTTTGAGAACCTGCCCTTCAGTTTTTTTCCCCCCCCCCCTTGATTCCGGTCTGGCATCACAAGAGAAAAAATGAAAAAAAAATGAAAAAAATCACTTAGATCGGTTTGCCATGTATAATGCCCCACTCCTTAGGCATTACCCTAACCTGAAAGAACCACCCTGAGAACCGTCGGTTATTTGGCACAAACCTTATATGTATGTGTAAAATAGATCAACTAGAGTTGAGTTGATGTCCATATACATAGAGAGTGTGAATGATATTAAGAAGTTCGCGTGGCCTTCCATGTCCATAAGTTTTTCTTGCAAATGAGCCTCTTTGATTGGCTCATGACCCAAAAAAAAAAAAAAAAAACATTTCTAAACATAGAATCATACAAATCCCAATATTCACCCACCCTATGTGGATTCCAAGAGGACAGCAAATGGGGCAAATTATACAGGACAAAAAAGTGAAGTGCTATTGGGAACACGTTTCCAAGACATTGAGAACTTTGGGAATATGTTGGGGAGTCCATTGGGAACTTGATGTGAACAGATGGGGAACACGCAGTTGAGTCCACCCCCAAAGGCTCTTTGGTACATTTTTGTATCGCACAAGAGAGAAAAGAAAGTTTGCTTATCAATTCGCAAACTTAAAAAGACTCCCACCCATTTATAAAAATTTAAAGCAAATTTCCGGGAAGCAATAACTTTTCCGATTATAGCTGGTGATGTGCACTTGGGGTTAGTTGGTAGCCGAGACTTGAGACCTACATACATGCATATCGATATTGAGCCTTTGGGATTCGATCGGACTATATCCTAATCTACCTATTATCGGCTTACCTATAGTGACAATTCATGCAAGTGAACCCCACGAATGGAAAAGGAATTCCGGCCGGTTCTTGGGGAAACCATATGCTTGGTTCGACCATCCCTCCCTCCCTTAATTCTCCCCCATCTAGATTTTCTGAACCTTACTGGAAAGGAGGGAATGGAATTTCGGCTGCCATTCCAGGAAGTCTTGTCCCCATTAGGTACGTGATTGATTGACAGGGCCGATACTCGGACGTGAATAATACTTTACTGGTTAAAACGGCAACCACAACAGTCGAGTCGAGTCCGGATCATTTGTTTGTCCGGTCAGATTTGTCAAGGATTCCTAAGCAAATCTTTTGGGAAATTTTCCAAAACAAAAAAAGGGAAAATTAGTCAAATTTAAAATAGAAAAAAAAATTCAAAAAGTTCCAAAAAATTTAGCTGAAAAAATCCGAAAAAATCGTTTAAAAAAGAAAATAAAATGAAAGAATTTAAGACAATTCGACAGTTTGATTCGCCGCGCAACACGCGAGTGGACGAGAAGCCGATAAGCCGATAAGAGCGCATTAGAACGCGGAAGAGAACTAGGGGAACGAACCACTGGGAACTTCGTCGCTCTCGCTTCTCGCGTGCTTTCTTTCGGGGAAGACCTCTCACCGCCTCTTCCTCTTTCTCGAGTACACTCCGCACTGCTCTGGCTTCTCTCGAGGAAGCTTGCGAAGGCGGAGGTTCTCACCAGCTTCTTTCGATTCACCACAAAAGATCCCGTATTCACCTTCCGAACGAACCAAAAATTGTCAAAATCGGAGAAGTAAGTAGGGAGTTTGGTGTAGGTAATTGGCAGCAGGACAGAGGAGGAGAGGAAGGGAGGCAGGAGAGTAGGGAAGGTGAAGGGCTCAGGAAAGGGAGAGGAAGGAAGGAAGGTAATAAGGGGAAGTTGGAATTGTTACAGGAGTCTGTGGTTGGCTTTGGGGTTTGGGGTGGAAAATGGCGACCACTGGAGTGCGCAGTCTGGGGATATGCAATCTTCAGGTCGCAGGGATTGAGACGCGGAAGGGAGGAAATAATAGCGTGCAAGGAATGGCGTGCTTGCCTTTATTGCAGCGGCTGGGATGCAGGTCAGGTGCGAGAACGGTGGTCAAGAACGCATTGCCGTCGGCAGTGGTAAGAAGAGATGCGAAGAACAATGATAGTCTACAGTGTGCAAGAGCTTTCTTCTTCTGCGGGGAGGATTCGTTGCAATGCGCATTCTTAGCCAAGAAGAAGAGTAGCAGCAGGGTGCGGTCTACTACTGTGTGTGTGGTTGAGGAGGCTCCTGTTGTTGTTACAGAATCATCGTCATCAGCAGCAGCAGAGAACAACGAGAATAGCAACAGCATTTGGATGTCCGATGTGGTGGTGAGGAAGCGGCGTCCTTACTTTCTGAACAGGAAATGGAGTTCCAAAGATGTGATCTATGGCGGATTCATGGTCTTCATGCATGCCCTGTGCTTGCTGGCGCCATTCACGTTTTCATGGAGTGCATTTGGTGTCTTCATGGCTCTCTATGTCATCACTGGAATGTTCGGCATCACACTGTCTTTTCACCGCAACTTGTCGCACAAAAGCTTCAAGCTCCCCAAATGGTTGGAGTACACTTTTGCCTATTGCGGCGTGCAAGCTCTGCAGGTAAGCTAAGCATCCTCCACCACCATATGCACTTTCTCCTCTCTTCTGTTTCCTCAAGAGAAAAGGCAGTAGATTCAGCCTTTATCGCTACATTGGCCTCATTTGAACTTCAAGCAATGTTGAACAGATGAGAGAATGAAACTGTGGTTTCAGTTCCATTGTCATGGTTAGTTAGAATCTTGCAACAGGTTTCAAAGAAGTTCTGATTCATTGTGTGCTTCCAAGAGTAGATTCACATGGAGACATGTATGGAGACATATGGGGACATGTGGGGACATATGGAGACATGTATATGAGCTTTCAAGGGAGATTGACACGGTTCTTTGGTGCAGTAAAGGTTTGTGTTGATAATGCTGTGGCTCTGATGGTTTGGTCTGGTCTGCAGGGTGATCCATTGGAGTGGGTGAGTTCACATCGCTACCACCACCAATTCTGTGACACAGAAATGGACCCTCACACGCCGTATGAAGGCTTTTGGCATAGCCACATGGGATGGTTGCTCGATGAACAACCTTTACATCAAAGAGTAAGGAGCCATGGCATGGTTTTCTATTTCAGGGTTTTGCACTCCTTTTCTTTTCCTGCTTCTCTGATTGCCACTTGATTTGCAAGCAAACATCTGTTGTACAAGTGAGTCAGCAGAGACAGCACTGTGGCTCAAGAGTTGTCTTATGAAGTTTACTGAATAACTAAGTACTTTGTTTTGTCTGTCTGTGTGTCCTTAGGTTGGTGAGCGGGGAAACATTGGTGATATGGAGAAAGATAGATTCTACCAGTTTATTCAGAAGACATACCCCATCCACCCCGTGATGATGGCAGTGGCACTCTATGCTGCAGGAGGAGTTCCATACATTGTCTGGGGTGTGGTATGCCTCTGACAGAATGAACTATAGCAGATGTTCAGGGTTGCAAGTGTAGCTATTTACCACATGCTGTACATTAGACTCTGTTGCAGCATTTGACAGTTTGGATTTTTTCCAGGCTGCTTTTTTGCATTTCATCACTTTAAATTTTTGAACCTACCGCAAAGTTTGCAGTTTCCTTTACAATGTTGTTTTATTATAGTCAGCTGTTCTTGTTCTCAGTTGAGAGAAGGAAGTCTCCTGTGTGAGACATCAACAATTTGGTGTCTTGTGCAGCAGGGGCAAGGGATGCTCAAGTAGTAGATCTTGATGTTTTGTCTAGTGTTTTATCAGTGTTTGTCTGGACTCAGAGTATGTGATTATGTCAGGAGATGGCTGATGGTTGTGACACTCTTTGGGGTATGCAGGCGGTGCGAGCAGTGTGGGTGTACCACATTACATGGTTTGTGAACTCAGCATCTCATGTGTGGGGTACACAAGTGTGGAACACAGGAGACTTGTCTAGAAACAACTGGTTAGTATCAACTGTTATACCTCTTATTTCTTCAATGCACACAGTTCCCGGTAAAGTTCTGGTTTGACTGACACCAAGTCTATGCAATTGGAGCACTTTATGGAATAGGCCTGCTAGGCAAGCTGCTGCAAGTGTGTGAGTCATCTATCAAGTTTGGTGGAAAACTTGAGACAATCCTTGGTCTGGATGCTTGAAGATTTTCATCACATGCATCTGACTCTGCTCATCAGCTAACAATCATTTTCTCCATCTGTTGCAACCTGAGTTTCAGGTGGGTAGCATTGCTTGCTTTTGGAGAGGGGTGGCATAACAACCATCATGCCTTTGAGTACTCTGCACGTCACGGACTGGAGTGGTGGCAGCTTGACCCAACCTGGTGGGTTGTTCGTGGCTTAGAGGTGGTTGGCCTTGCAACCAAAGTGAAGCTTCCTAGGCAAGAGCATATGGAGCGCCTTGCAATCAAGTCTTCTTGAGCATGGTTTGAGAAGTTTGGGTCACTTGTCCAACACATAGTTAATTCTCAACGCACCCAATAGTGGCTGCCATGAATCTTGAAACATCTGCTCAGGAGCTCATTTCAGTGGCTTTGCACTGAATACTAAATCAGGTATTCATTTTAGTGAGTGGTGATGTTGGATTTTGGTATCATGAAGTGATTGAGTGAAATTGAAGCTGCAGTTTTGGGTTGCTGAAAGGTTGAGAAGCTTAGCACAGGAATGCCCTCTCTCAGTTGTTGATCACCATCTCAAGGTGATCTGAAGAAACTGGAGTTCCATTGATTCATGGCAAGCTATCTTTGAGATTTACCATCATTGCTTATTGTTGTTTTGTGATGTGACCTATGAAGTGTCCACCACACAGCTGTTTCATGTTGTAAAGTTCTTTCCAAATTTTTTCCCCTTGCTTCTAAGCTTTATAAATATCTTGTCCCAAGACTTTGGTGCTCTAGGTCTATGCATTGTGAAAAATTATGAGAACTCCATGGCTCTGCAACGCCTGTCACTGGAAAGGTTATGAGGGGTTTGTCAAAAGAGTGAGTAATTGAAGTATGTAAGAACCCTAGCAAACTTTTCTTCCTCTTCTTTTACAGAAGGATATCAGAGCTAAAATTTGATCCTGCTTTTTGGGTTTGGAATGACCATGGCTGCATGATGAATGAAATATTCATCAAAGCTTGGAAGGAAATTGCTCAATGACAAACATTTTCCAATAGGTAACCATTTCCAAGTAGCATAGATATCCTTCTAATGTATTCATTGCCAAACCTCCCAGTTTCCACCCCATTGAAGTATAGATTTCATAGATCACAGATGTCCAACCATCACCCAACCCCAATAAGAACACAAACTAAAGTTTTGTGGGACAAATGATGAGAAATCGTGAAATGAAGAAACACTGAGTTGAATGGTGTTCATGAATATTAAGTTCTAATAGAAGGATGCTAAAATTTGTAGAATTTAATACAAAAAATGTGTCAAACAATTAAAAATTTGCTGACTAGAAAACCTGAAAATCGCCTTTTTTTAGAAAACCATAAAAAACAGAAAAAGAAAAGAGACTCACCAGCTGGCAAAGTTTGGCTAAAAGCCCACTAAGAAAAATCGAAAATCTGGCGACTGGAAAACCTCAAAATCACTTGCTGTTGGCGCCATTTTAAAAATACGAAAATAAAAAAATCCACCAGCTGACGAAAATTTATTTCAAAAAATTATAATTGAAAATGAATTAAATGGATAAAGTACTAATTTAAATTAATAAAATTATTAACTTTAAAATAGCAAAATTTTAATAATAATAAGAATAATAATACCCATCAGGCACAAGTGTGTGTACAAGTGTCATTCGCTTGGCGCAGTCGTTGGTGCTTACGAAAACAGGAATCACACAAAAGACAGAAAAAAAAAGAAAGAAAAAAAGTGGGAAGCTCTGACACATCCAAGTCCATGATTGGAAGAAGGGAAGAAGACTCTTGGTCTTTTTGATTGACGTTTTGGTCTAACTTTTAACTTATGAATGTTTTCAGGAGTCCAATGGACACACACACACACACACACACACACAATGCACATGTTGGCAAGCAGTTGAGAATCGAGAGGAGAGAATTTAGATGATGATGATCATCATATCAGCATTTTTACATCAAGAAGGAGCTAGTTCTTCACGCTAGGAATCTGTTGTGCCGCCAACAACTGGTTGTATCCAAAATGGCAATTTACACCAGCAGCATCATTACGCCCCATTCTCCTTCTCCTTCTCCTGCTCCTTCTTCTTCTTGCCTTCTTCGTGCATGCCGATTCCGCACCTTTTCTTCCGGAACGTCTCCCTTCCATTCGCTCAACAAATGGACGCAGACCCCTTCTTCTTCTTTACTCACTAGCAGATTACAACAACGGCACGGCCGCAGCTGCTGCAGCAGCATTGGGCCGCGCTCCTCTTCCTCCTCGTCCTCGCCATGGGTGATGAGGATGACCACCCCGTCTTTGCAGTTTAGCTTGTGGAAGGAGACTATTGGGGTTCCCACTAGCAGGAGGAGCAGGAGCAGGAATATTAGAAGAAACCGCGGCGGCGGCGGTCTCGTGACCACTGCAGCGCTTGCCACTCCCTTAATTACTGCCACCAATACCTGGGGCACCTGGACCGTGTTGCTTGCTTCCGCTGCCTTTGGTCTCTGGTATGTGTGATGCAATTCCATGGGAAACCGAACTCCATTATGTCATTCCGAACTCAATTGCATTTTCCGTTTCCCAGACTTGGTTTTTCCTCGGATGCTTATTTTGATCAATTTGACCCAAGGTTGGTTTTTTTTGTTTTGTTTAGGCTTGAAGTGCATTTTTGTTTAGGGTGATGGAATCCTTTGGTCTCTGGTATGTATGATGCAATTCCATGGAAAACCCAACCCCATTATGTCGTTTCAACCTCAATTGCATTTTGTGTTTTTCGAACTTGGTTTTTCCTTGGGAGCCTATTTTGATCAATTTGACCCAAGGCTGGTTATTTGTTTAGGGTGGAAGTGCATTAGGGTGATGGAATTAGGTCAGTTGAGCTGCTGCACCTAGCTAGGGTTTGAAATTAGGGTCCTCCTCAGTAATGATCAGGGATGACGAGATTAGGGGTTCTTGTCTGTGCTCCTGTTGGAGCTGGGATTTTTTCTAACAACCTTTCTAACTCTAGAGCTGAAAGTATTACAAAACTGTAGACCCGATGCTGCTATTGCAGGTCCTGTCTGGTAATGAAGTGAGGGAAGGGGGTGGATTGATTAAAGGTCAGAGCAGACAAAATGGGGAAGTGCACTGAGTGGCGCCTTGGTGAGCACGTTAGTGGGATTGGTGGCAAGCAACGTGGGCCTGATTGCATCCGAAGCACCTGCATATGCCATAGTGAATGGGTACTTGCTGCCATTAGCAGTGCCCTTGCTGCTCTTTGCTGCAGACATGCGCCGGGTTATGGCTTCCACTGGTCGCCTTTTTACCGCATTTTGCATTGGTTCTGGTAAATGTAGCTGCTCTCCATCATCATTTTTCTTTTTCTGTGGTAATGTTATTCTTCTGTGGTATCATGTGCACAAAAGATGGTTGGGAAGACTCTTGTGGAGCCCTGCTAGTAAAATCCATGTTGAGCTCAGTATAGTGTATTGCATGAAGGATCTTATTATGGAGGTTCTTCATGGATTTTCTTTAGTCTAAGAAAACACAGCAGACCTAATAATGTCATCAGGAATCTAGGCCAACTATGTTGACAACCATGCATGATTGATTAATATGTAGCCTAATCCATAGCTTGCTGGTCTAAAGACTTTTTTCAAGATACTTTCAGCAACTCACTCTACAATGTAGATGTAGGATCGGACACACACATTTGGTATGGGGTTGAGAGTGTGCACATGTTGCTCTTTTGTTGTAACTGGGGATTCTTTTGCTGGTATAATGTAATGGGGCTGCAGTGGCAACTGTATTGGGTACTCTTGTTGCAATGGTGTTGGTACCTTTGAGGTCATTGGGTCCCGATGGCTGGAAAATTGCATCTGCGCTGTTGAGCCGTCATATTGGAGGAGGTCAGTTCTCTCTTTTCTCCTTCTTTATTTTTGGGAATTTTTGTGGGGGATTTGGCTTCTTCTCCTGGAAGATTGTGAAGTTTGTGCATGATGGACAAGGACTTGTGTGGAGCTAATGGAGAGAAAATTCCTATACACTATTTTTATGCTAGTTGCACAGGAGTAGGCAGGCCTTGCTTTCTCAGGTGGACTGGTGGGTTATGCAGCGGTGAACTATGTAGCTGTGACAGAGGCTTTAGGGGCTTCTCCTTCCATTGTAGCAGCAGGCCTTGCAGCAGATAATCTAATTTGTGCTGTCTATTTCACCACCCTGTTTGCCTTGGCATCTGGCATTCCACCTGACCCTCCATCAACTTTGACCTCAGGTGAACAACTTAAATATAATTTGCTGAATCCATCTCCTGTTCTGTTGTTTGTTTTATTTCAATTCTCAGTGTAGTTCATGAGCTACGTCTTTCTGATTTCACTCAGCTCAAAAGTGAGGACCTCTTTTGTTGCTGGAATGCATATGAGCACGGAATGATGATAACAGGGACTTACCCACTTTAGGTTTGGTCTTCCACTAAATTGTTATTGTTTCAAACAGGGAGTGTGGAATCGACAGATGGAAGTAGTAGGGGTACAATTAAAGTACTGGATGGGATAATGGCCCTTGCACTGTCAGCAGCAATATGTGCAGCAGGGGCAGCTGTGGCAAAAGCCAATGGTCTAAAAGGGGGAACCATTCCATGTGTCACTGCAATAGTTGTGTTCCTGGCCACTCTCTTTCCAACTTGGGTTGGTGCCCTAGCCCCTTCTGGAGAGGGCTTGGCTGTTATACTGATGCAGGTAATTTTAATGTCCTATCCTTTTTAGTAATCCACAAATGCACCACTTCTATGATTGCTTTTCTCTTTCAAAGTTCCTGGGATAAACTTAAATGAGACAGAGCTGATTTGAGGCTATTTATGCCCTGGGTGCATATAACATTGGTTACTTCTGACTTGCCCACCAGATCTTTTTTACTACGGTGGGTGCAAATGGCAGCATCGGCAGTGTAATAACGACAGCACCTGCTCTGTTTCTCTTCAGTCTAGTTCAGATTGCAGTTCATCTGGGATTTATACTGGGGGTTGGAAAGCTATTGAAGTTTGACATGAGGGAGCTCTTGCTTGCCTCAAATGCAAATGTAGGAGGCCCCACCACAGCTGCAGGCATGTGTACAGCCAAGGGTTGGAGGACTCTTGTTGTGCCCGCTGTTCTTATAGGCATCTTTGGCATTGCAATTGCTACCTTCCTTGCAATTGCTCTTGGTGTGGCAGTTCTAAGCAAAATGTGATGCAGGCGCAAACTCTCATCTGGTGTGGTTCCACTCAATCTCATAGGTACCCATCTAATTTTTCGTACATCTGTATGTGACATGGCACAGCAAACCTTGTTGTCTGCCTTAGCTCATGCTTATGAGCCAGCCAATAGAAGAGTATAGAAGCTCATATGGGAGGTCAACAGTTGATTCTAGCAACAACCCTTTATTGATGATTGATAATTGATGGTTATGTACTGTGGAATGTTCAAATCCTGCTCTTTATGTTGGGTAAGGTGCAAGGTGCCAGGTGAGGCAAGCTTGTTAGTGCAAACTAGATGATTCACCCAACATAATTGGCAAGGGTTAGACCATTCCATGGTGTTAAGGTCTGGGATGGCAGATTCAACAACTCAAAAATAAATTCATGTTCAACATAGATTATGGTTACTACCTATTATGTGTATGATCATCACCTGAAGATTATGTAATATAATGTGGTGAAGAAAATGACATAATCTGCCACCCCAGACCTTAATGGTTGGATTGTGATCATACCTGTCCTCAAAGGCTGAGTTGGATGCTCAGAAAATAATTGAGCAGATCTGTCTTCAAAGGATATATCATTTCCATGCTTCCTAAGTCAGAACTCTTGGGGTTTCATATTCATTTCTGGAGCTGGAAGTGGATATTTTGACTCTTTTATGTTATTGTATTAAATCCACTATTTCCTAATCTTGAAAACTTCTGTACTTATTTAATCCAAATAAGTAAAGTAGAAAGGGTTTAGTTCATTAATGCATATTGTGAGAAGATTAGAGATGTAGGGGTGCATCCGTGGGTTGATTGGAAATCATCAAGAATTGCATAAGATTTTTCTTTTGTTGTTTCTCTACAACAAAACAGAACATGGTGTTTTGTACAGCAGTAGTAGGTCATGGCAATTGCATGCAGCAATGGCATGCACTGCACTGATGTTAAATTGTGGTTGAACATCACATTTTCTTAATGTAGGAATAGCTGAAACCACAAAGTTTATCTCACATATGAACCTCAGCTCTCCATATTTTCTTCATTTTGTGTGTAGTCAACCCATCAATCTAACATGCTTCCAATCTTTGACATGCACTCACAATGGTTAACATACTAGAACATCTAACACAATCTCTTTGGATTCATTGCTTGGCATGTGAGTTCTCATATGGCAATTTTTCCATTCACATTTTCATCTTCTTGGCACATTGACATTGTCCTCTACAAAGATGAGGTTGACAATGTTTAGTCGTGAGGAGTGTGTAATGTGTACATGGACTTGGACTTGGTTTATGAATCGAGCTCGAAGGTCCTTGAATTTGAAAAACTAGGATAAAACCTGCACCTAAAAAACTTGTCAAAAACATCAAACTATCAAAACTAGAATCAAAGGTTCTCTCAAAAAGGAACAACCAGCCAACAATGGTTGACAACTTAGTGGACATCACCAACATTGATCTAAGACAAGTAAACTTTTTTGACCCAATCAACCTCTTGGTTAAGAAACATAATAAAAAAGGGAAAAGAGTTACCACAATTGACATCCAAAAGATCACTTGGTGTTTTCATAGAATTTTTCATTGTTTGCACCAAGTTGATGATTTCTTACATGTTTTTGTTATGACAAGTTTAGGTGATTCTATGTTGGTGCAATCTTAAGGATAAAAGGTGGGCATTTCAAAAAGCATGTTGCCTGCTCTTGCATTATGTTTTATGGAACACATGTTTTTATTTTAAATTTTTCCTGTGATACCTGCTTGGTATCATGAGAAAATGAAATTTTAAAAAATAAAATTTGACAAGGTCTTTAGCCAAGATAAAGCCCTTGGCCATGGGCCTTACCAGAACTGGGTCCCTAACATTCACTTAACATCAAGTTATCACTCATTTAACATTGAGTGCCACCTAGGATGATGCCACATAGATTTTCATTTAACACTGACTTAACATCAAGTGTGAATGCACCATAAGTTAAGTAAGGGTTGGTGTGTTGGAAATAATTTCCCCACCAACACAAATTCCACAAAGAGGTTTTTTTTTATCACATATCTCCCAAGAGTCTCCAAAGAGACCACTACAAGAGTTTTGTAGCAAATCCCAACTAGCAATGAGACTAGTAGGTGTTGGGGTACTCAAGTAGTAATTCAATGGCTGCTACGTTCTGATAACTGACAGAGAGATGGGAAACTCCAGGTATATATGAGTTTTCCGTGAAGTCAAGAAAACACAGCACCAGAACCCTGAGTTTGGTCCACAACTGGGTGAGATTTAAAAGAAAGAAACTCAGAAAAGCACTGTTTTTTTGGTGGGAAACTGAGTTTCATCCTCTCTTTCCTTTTTCTTGAGCGCCTCCACTGCTGCTACATATATTTTCACTGCTCCTACCTGTACAATTATCATAATTGTTCTCGAACCTTGTGCATTAAATGCTGAAACTCAACATTTTATACCCAGGTTTAATAGAATTTCCTTACTTTGCGAAACTCATTAAATGAGGGAATAGGGGGTGAAAGGAGGCCCAAAGATAAGGCGAGTTTACAGAAAACCCTATTTATCTAAAGCCATTAGGAGGTTCAAATTGGCCACATGAGGAAAAATGAAGTCAAAAAAAGCCAACAACTTTTAATGGGTACGTAGTGATGAGGAGACTGGTGACACACATGTTTCAAAAGGAGACCTGGAGTGGAGCTTCATACGTGTTGCTGCGAAAATGAAAAGTTGATGACACAACAAAGGGGAAAAAAAAACCCCATAGCTCCTCTCTCCTAGAATATCTTTACTTACATATCGATGTTGAGTTGGAGAGGATATTTTGTTTGAAAGCTTGAAGATGAGGGAACACGTACACACTCTTATAAAACCCTAAAAGTTCAAAGTGCACTGTGGCACTCCTTGCCATGGTCTCCTGAACCTTGGCTGCCGTGTTATGACTCTTGACTCTTTGCCTAAGTGCATACTAACACGACTTTTTTTTTAAAAAATTCTGATGCCTACTACTACTACTTCACAAAGTTTTGAAGTACAACTCTTTTCTTCAGGAGATAAATAATATTTTTATGCACCTCATAGCCATGTTTCACTCTTCCAAACCTTCCTTGATCCCATACTTATTTTTGCATTCCATGCTAGTAGCATTTGTAAAGCATCATCCAAAAGTATCTAGTGTATCTTGAGGTCATGTTTTTACATGGAAATTTTTTTTTTGCAAAAAGGGTGAGCATTTCATAAAAGCAAAAAATGCCTTGTCTCTTTTTCATTTTTTCTCCCCATAATACCCATTGGATAACACACAAAAAAATGATTTTTAATTTTTTTTTTGGCTAGTGCTTTATGTTGGGTAATGCCCTCAAAAAATGGATCATTTCCCATAATTATAAGGATGCCTTGCTCCTTATTTCAGGAATGCTCCACTTCAAGGGCATTACCCAATGGGAGAAGCGTGCCCCAAGGCGCAACACCCTTATTTTGGGGACACCTAAATCCTCAGAAATGGCCAGTCACCCTTCTCCGTTGAACCAACACCCACCAGCGCACCATCCGCGCGCTCGCCTGTTATGACTTCTGACTCGGTTGTGGATGAACCTCAACTGAGTTAATATCTGGTTTCACCTTGGTAACCCATTCTACAGGTGACTAGTAGGTGAGTAGGTATGTAATAGATAGTAGGTGATGGCTGTTTTCACTACCTACCTAGTTGGTAGTTAGTAAAAAAAAAAAGCAACCGAGCTAACCACCATGGTTAGCTAGGGAACTGGGCTTTATGAGGCTTTGCCATGTGCCTAAGGTGGTACCATTCCATGGTGCTGAGTCAGATCTGACCCATTTCAGCATCCTAGGTGGGATAGGCTGCCATCTGCTGGTTCCACTTTCGGTGCCATCAGTTTCAATTGTTGTAATGTGAATCTCGACAATATGGAACAAGATTGCAATGTGAATCCATGGTGGGGGAAATTGGTTACCTTATGGAGTGAGCCTGGGTAGTTCCATTCCATTATCCCCTAGTGGAATGTCAGCTCGCCCTACTGGGCTCGCAGCATTCCAAGGTGGAATGACAGCTCGCCCTACTGGGCTCGCAGCATTCCAAGGTGGAATGAGCCCTACCATGTAAGCCCATTCCGTACAACCTTTTTTAAATGGAGAAATTTCACCAAAAAGTGAAATTCAAAATTTAAAAATCAAGTGATTTTGGAGGTTTTCAATCGCCAGAAATGAGGGGGAAAAAAATGGTGAAAATCACCAGATTCCTATGTTTGGTTTTCAGTGTGTAGCCAAGATTATAGAAGAATGATCAAAGATTTGTACTTGATATCTGGTTTATAGCCAGATGTGGCTAAATCTTCCTCGGCATGATTGCCACTTTTCCAACATCTTTTTATGATGATCATTGCCACTTTGGCTACAAACAAAAATTCCTAAGAAAACATGTATTCCACAGTACAAGAAAAATCCTTCAAATTATTTTTTTTGATTTTATATATTCCTTTCATAGGTCTTGAGCAGTGTTTTTTTTCCTTTTTTTTTTTTCCAATTTTTTGATGTTGCCACATTTGCTATCATCTACAAGAGGATTTAGCCAATTTTGGCTAAAAGTCAGATAGGGAAGTACAAAAATTTCAGAATCCTGCTGTAGTTTGGCGACCTACTGTAACCTAGTGTCTAAATCTGGCAACTTCTTTACAACAGGCCTGCATTTCTGGCGAGAATTTTACAAAAATGGCAAGATAGGACTAACTCTTTTCACCCTTTTGCACAATTTTTTTTAGAAAATTTGGGGTTCTTCGGGCAACTCATTGGGAAGTAAAAGGAACATCAAAATAGAGGCCTAACCCTTTTCACCCTTTTGGAAAACATCATTGGAAAATGTGGGGTCCTTAGGAGAACTCATTGGGAACTAGGGGAACATCAGAATATAGCACTAACTCAGTTTCAACCCTTGGGGAAAATAAGAAAATAGGACTAGGTAACCCCAATGTTTCTTAAGGAATTGTATTTAAAATGTAGCCTAAGTTGTGATCATCCATACAAAGATGTAGCAAAAATGCCAATCCTCCCTAGGAATATTTCACTATAAACCCTTTAAGTTGAATCTTTTGGTTTCAAAAACAAATTGAAATGAGCTTTGGTTGTGAAATGGAAATTTCTCATCATCAAGTGTGAAATTGATCTAGTAATGGACAATCTTCAAATTTTCACATTTTGTGAGAATTTGACCCCCCTTATCATATTTTTTTCGGTGCCTAACAATTAATTATTTTTTTGTCAGTTATGTTTGGTAATAAAATATTAATAACTTATAATTCAACATTATACTAAATATGAAGCTATTGTGCTTGAGAGCTTCATTCAGATTTTTGGTATGACAGACAGGCTCATATTTTTCAGAAATTTTGGCAATTCAAAAAAAAGAATAATTACTGCCTAACCAGGCTAGGTACTATTGTAAAAATTAAAGATTGGGTGGTGAAGAAGACTTTGTATGCCAATTCTCCTAAAGAGGCAGATAATAAAACTGCACAAAAATAATAACTGGCAAATGAGGAATCCAAAGGCTGATAAGTATATCATGTGTTGCAGCTTTACAAATGGAACAAGATCCACTAGCCAAAAAACAATACAGCTGTTTGCAAACTCATTAAAAATCCTGCCCTTTTTCCTCCCTTGTTTGAAGGTATCATATACTTGTTGACAGTTGGAAAAGTAAATCCCTTCCTTAATATCTATCCTTGAAGGATTTCAAACCCTTGTAGCTCCAATATCTGGAGATATTTAATATCATGAGATAATAGAGTTATCCGTAAAGTCACGCTGTCTTTGGGCTTGCTTTCACCCCCCCTTCCTACCCCCTCTTTCAAAGGTATCCGCAAAGTAAGGAAATTTTATTAAATCTTAGTATGAAATGGTGGAAACTCAGCATTTGATGCACAAGGTTGAAGAGTAATTATAGGAGTTGTACAGGTAGGAACAGTCAAAATATGTGTAGGGGCAGTGGATGGATGTGCTCCGGACAAGGGAAAGACAATTTTGGTGGTAAATGAAGAATATCAAAGAGAACCATTTGACAAATATTTATTCAGTGATAGAAATATTTTGAAATTTTAGGGTTCTTTGATTAAATTTTTTTTTAAAGAACTGACCTGAACTGATTTTTAAAAAGTGTGCCTACCCAACACAGGTCAGAGCTTCTTTCAAGCTTTATTACGTCTTCAAAACTCTTAGGAGGGACTTTGTGCTGGCAGTCAACATAATGTGCACAAGGTCCCCAGGTGAGGGCTCTTCTAAGCTTACTGCTCTTTAGGTTTCCTTTCTTTTTTTTTTCTTTTTTATATGCTTCTTGCATCTGGTGGGGGCTCTAGAACATAATTTGTTGGTTTACGACCTTGTTTGGACCTTGTTTGGGTTTTGCTCTTGTGACTCAGACTTGGGTCCTCTCTCTTTGTTCTTCCTCTCCCCCCTTTGCTTGCTGGGTGCTTTGTTTAATGGAGCTTGCCAGGGTTTCTTCTAAGTATATTGATGAAAGAAGGTATCAAATCCCTGCTCTTGGGATACCTTTAGAATCCAATATACTTAGTGGGTTTGTGGAAAGTTATTGAGCAATTGCTGATGAATTTGGGGGAGGGGTTGAGGGCACGTATGTGTGGAATGTTAGCTCCAAAGGTCAAATGGCTCAAAGGAACTACGAAAACACAGAGCTGACTTACTTACTTGTAGCCAACAGATTTCCAACAAGTTTCCAACACACAACTTGGAATTAGAAAAAGGTGAGAAGATTTTTATCAGTTTGATTGTCTCTTCAAAATAGAACACATGTTAAATCCTATTGCACTCAAGTTTTATGTGCAGGGTAAAGCCTTTAGGGGCAGGCTTTACAGGAATCGGGCTTACAAGGGCCCAATCAGGTGGAGCTGAGCATGAGCCCAATTCCAATAAACCCCACCCTCAAGGGATTTACACAATGTAAAAACCACCTCAGTTTTTTGTTTTTTAAATACAATATTTACTCCTGGTCTTCTTAACTGGCTATACTTTTGATAATTTATTTTTAATATAAAAATTTATTGTGAGGGCATTATATAATTAAGAAAATGCATTGTGCTGTTTTCAATGTGGATAATGGATTGTGCCATAGGTTGGATACAACAAGAAGCATTGAAAAATAAAGAAATCAAGCCCACTGCTTCATGCAAAGAAAAACCCTAAGGGGGGCGGGGGGCAGGGCCTTAAATTAAGGAGTACCCCACCGTGGTACTTTTCTCTCTATGGAAATGCCAAGGGGCTTTAGCATCAGTCATTGACAATATTACGTATATTTGATGTTAAATCAAAAATTTGATTTAAGTGTATGTACTCTTAAGTATTCAAAGGTCACCAAATTACCTAGTCTAATGGGCTTCTTTTTTTGTACGGTGTCCAAAAAGAAGTTGAAGATCTGTGTTGGGCACATCTAATGCACTTTAAATTGCAAAAAATGGTACACAAATTAAGAAGTTATAGTCCCCAAAAGTTGGAGGTCAAAAAGAAAAAAAAAAGGGTTCTAAAACACATTGTCAATAATAACCGAATAATGGAACATTGTTGACTGGTTCTCCACCTACCCCATCACCGAAAATAATTGAACAAGACATGAACAAACTTCATGTATCAAACATTCGTTCATGTGTGTGTGGCCAAGAGTTTGGCAAGGAATAAGGCTATCAGATTGACAGTTATGAGTGTTTAAGGATCCCATGAACCCTGATCCCTCACATGCACATGGGCCATGGGCCTGATCCGATCAGATCTTATTCCCTTGGTTTGCTCAAAGGTTCATGCATTGTTTTCTTTCTTTCCAAAGGTAATCTCAATGGTCACTCTTTGGTCACTATTTTTCAAAACTCCTCCCATGGTGTTTAACTGGCTATCATGATGTTCATCCTCTCTTCTCTTGGTGCTGTTTGTGTGATTGGCATATGCATTTGATCCTCTCCCCACCCTCCCCCCTCTCCCCTATCAATGTATAGTTAACTAGTTACTAGAAGGGTGTAGGCTTGCCACAACATGCCCGCAGATTCGCATTCTATTCATATTCATTGTTCATTTTTAAATTCATTAATTGTTTTTCAAATTCCTAATAATGCGTTATCAATGTTTTCATATGTGTGTTCAGGATATGGGTTTGCTTGCAAGCTTGCGAAATGTTTTGGTGGAAGAGTTCACTCACTTTCCTTACTATTGTTACACACCAAGATGATACAAATTGGGCCTTGGCTAGTCTTTCTATTGTTTGCCCTACTCAACCACACCAATTGTTGATTTCTTAACATGTTTTTTTTCCCTCTCTTTTTCCCTCCCTTCTTTGATTTGTTATGTTGATGCTTTATTCATAATTTTCTTTTGCAAGATAGCTAAATATTCAACAAATGTCACAATGTGAATGTGAATAATCTATTAATAGTTTTATACTTACTATCTGTCTTATAAATAAATGGGGCAATGAAAGAAGGTTGTGGAAACTCATTGCCTCTTAGATAAAGTTTGTTGGGACTTCAACTTATTGTAAATCATAATTCGAATCATTTAAATTGATTGCATGTTTTTCAATGTTATTTGTCACATTAGGGCTAGGAGGCATTTCCACATAGTACCAATGTTCCAAGCTCCTCTTGGTAGTAATCAATGGTTGATTTTGCAACTATTCCTATTGTTGACATAATTCTACATCTACAAATTCCTCCTTTTCTTGTTGATTGTGATTAATTTCATTTTCTAATGTGATGATTCTCACTTTCTTCATGATTTGAATTCACTATTGTGTAAATATTTGCCAGTTTGGTCTTTTCATTCATAACTGTAAGGTTGAAAGGCCATATTCTTGAAGCCATAAACCATGCCTTGATGTTTTAGCGGTGAGGGGACATTCGTTGGTTGCTTTTGGTTAGTGATTGATTTAAAGTTTTATCCACCCATCCAATAAGAATAATTTTTTCAGGTATGTTAAATTTGCTTATAAGTATGGCTTCATCTCTTTCTTTTTTTTAAAGTTTTGAATGGCTTGAAACAAAAGACATCTAAAGGTTGGAGTGTGTGTAAGCTATGAGAAGGCAAGTTAACCATGTTTAACCCAAATTCCTTCACTTGTTATATGGCTTCTAATGTTATGTGTGAACCATACCCATCCAAAATCAATAAATGGCGATTAGATTGTGAAATGCCACCTAGAACATACCTATTGAAGAGTAAGAAAGAACTTTTTCAATAGGAAGCTTGTCATCCATGCCTTGATTTGCATTGTCATACATGTGCATGACTTGCAAAACTTAATGTAGTTGTTTCTTAATATTTTTTCTTTAAAAATGTAAAACCTTGGTAGAATTGACCATGTAGCTTTTATTTCACAATTTACAATTAACCATTCCTAGGATTTGGGGATGTTGTTATAAACCATGTGTGAACCTCTTATGGTTAAAACCCTAGTTTTAACCTACTTGCCTACCCTAATTCTAAATTTTTCTAAGTTCAAAATGTGATTTGGTTCATAGTTGAGTAAGTTGTATAATGTTTGCAGGTTGTCATAAAAGGATGTAAAAAATTGCATTCATCCTTTTTTTTCTTTTGAAGGCCTCCAATCCTTTAATAACCCTAATGTTTAACTATAGATGCTTGCATTTGAACCAACCACCAAGAGTTCTTTAGTACTCTATGTTTGAATGGTGTTGGTCTTGTTTAGGTGAATTATTTTATTTCCATTTTCAATTGTTGTGATGTTATTGAGAGCCCACATTATTACATTATTAGAATCCATGCAACCATTATTGCATCTTTTTCATGGATGCAAATGGGATAACACCAACCACACCCACATGTTATGGTGATTGTTTTTGAAAGAATATTCATAAAAATATTCTCACAAAAGTTTTCATTATTCTTTTTAAAATCTTGACATTTTTTTTATAATATTATGTCAAGGTTTATGTAAAAGATTTCAAGAATTATTTCATTTTCAAAAGTTTTGAACTCCATTTACAAGTCATTTTTGTGATTAAAAACAATCATTATAATGTTTAATGAATGTTTTTGACAACTTTTTATTCATTGGATATTTTTCAAATTGATTCACATGTTTCAATGATATATTAAGAACCTTACAACATAAAAAATCTTATTCTTTCGACACCAAATTAAATCATTTCTAAATGTGAAAAACTAAGTAAGCATTACACTTGTTGTGGCTTTTATTTGTGTGATTACACTTTTATATGTTAACACAACATTAGGCCCCATTTTTCTAGACCTTGTTTTCCCATTCAAATAGTTTGAAATGGAAATGAATGGGATGTTCCAAGATTGATTTACCTTTCTCAATGAACGTGTCATTTTTTGAACAAACCTTAATAAATTTTTTAATGTTTGAAATATCCATTTACTTCTTTTAGTTGTTTATGGGGTTCAATTGACTACTTGTGGTGTATGCCTTGTTTTTAGTGTAAGTTGGGAGGGTAGATTTTCTTTGTCTGATATTGCTTGGTCTAGCATAGTATTTTGTCACTAACAATGCACATGTACATTCATGATGGTCCAACTTCCCCTAACCCAAACCTCCAACAAGTAAGGGGTGTGCATTTTGGGCCCATTAAAGGTGTGCCCTTCTCTTTCTTGTATAAAAACCAAGAAATAAAAAAGTTTGTCAAATATGGATAGGTTGGAAAATTATAAGATTTTAATTTAACAATTGAAGTGATAAGAGAATGGAAATATAAAAAATCCCCCCCATTGTAAATTGACACCAATTTCATCTATGCAAGTTATTGGAATGAATTATAAAATGTGGTTCATGTGAATTAGTTGAGATTTGCCCCTTTTTGGTTGTAGAATTATTTTGTAGTTTGCGCAAACAAGTTTTTGGATCCAATGGTAATAAAAAAGAAAATTGAACCTTTGGTTGTAAAGTTTTTTTATGACTATAATCCTTACATCATTTTTCAAATTTGAATTTTGTAAATATGTTTTTTTTTCCATTATACTTGTTCCATGACTTTAACAGTTGGGATTTTATTTTTGCATTTAAAATCTACCACTACTCCCACAAATCCTTCTCCTTGTGATGTTTGCTCTACTTTCATAATTGGAAACCCATCTTGAATTTGAAGGTTTAATCCCATTCCCCTAGATCCTTGTTTTTGTTTTTATTTTATTTTCATAGTTGGAGTTTGAATTGATTTTTATAACTTTGCCTCCATAAATATTTCTCCTTGTTCTACTTTGACATTTGCAATTTGATCTTCTATTCTATTTCTCAAACCCATTGTAGTAGAAATGAGGAATTATATGAAAGACTACAATTGGGTGCAAATTTTTTAATGTGTACCAAAATCTTGTCACAACATCACCCATTTTTTTTCTTTTTTAACCTAGTCCCTTTTTGCCATGTAAATACACATTCATGGATGATCATGATGGAATCTATAATTGTAATAGTCTAAAATATAGTCCTTCTAAAAATTTTGATAACTTTTGATTCATTATTTTTTATTAGAATCAAAATGTAAAATAAAAAATGATTGTAGTAAGGATTAGGCCCTTTTTGTCTTGTGTGATACACCTTAAAGGATTTTCACCCAATTCATTCCCTAAACTTTTTGGTAAGGAGGACATACTTATTAAGGTAATTGCAATGTTTGGGAAGAGAGGTGGAAATGAGAAGTGGGGTTCTACCAATGCTTATTATGGGTTCTTGTTATTTTGGAAGGAAATGCAAAGTTCACAAATGTGCAAGGCACAATCAAAGTGTGCATTTTTAGATCCCTCATTTACTATTAATATGCAAGATTATAGAATGTAGATTCGGCTACCAAGGAGGGTAGCAAAGTAAAACAAACAAAATAAAAACACAAAACATTGCCAAAAATGAAGGAAAGGTTGTTGTTTAAAAACAATACTACTTTCTAACATAAAACTTATAGAAAAAAGTTTCCAAACATGTTGAAAGACTAGAAGGTAGTGACTAGAAGGTAGTACCTTCTAATATTAAAGAAATTTTTTTTGAATTATAGAATAACAACTCTTTAGTTCTACCTTCCCTCTTATATGTGTTGCCTTCAAGTAGTTACTTTCTACTACATCTATCATCATATTCTAAAACTCCAAAAGGTCATTTTAAATGAAAGTAGGAAAAATTAATACATAAACTTGAAAAAATTATAACATCACAAACTTAATGGGTCATGAGCAATAATAATCATGTGAAATATGCTTTTCATAGGTTTGTTTGGAATAAACACGGATGTCATTTATCTACTTGTGTTGTTTGAGCATTGATATTGTGTGCACTGCTTGGACACGAATGTCATATGTTTATTCATATTGTTTAAACACAAATGTTGTATGTCTATTCGTGTTGTTTACACATGAAAATTGTACACATGACTTTCATGTTTAAATAATGCATGACATTTGTGTTTAACTAATATGAATTTGTGAAATAACAGATTTTTCATGAATTTGGAATGAACCCATGAAATTTGTAAATTTACGATGAATATTTTATAGAACGTTGAACTTACACTCATGCATCCAAGAAATTAGAACAAAATTTTTTAAAATAAAAATACATATTCAATGTCCACAACCTTCATTCTGAACATTCTTTATACATTGAAATACAACATGGTTATCTTATCAATTCTCCCAACACTTCCATATCTCTTCCCACCATGCTATGTTAAGAATGATATTCCTCTTCCTCCCAAGTTCTCCTTCTAACTCATCCAAATATGGTCTTCCTTTTCCCCTAGAAAAATAAACCTTTATCTTAATCCTTCCCCAAAATCCTCCTTATTGATTGAATGAACCAAAACCCAATCCTTCATCCATAGAAAACTAACTAATCCAAGTAGCTTCATCTCCTAGTATACTAAGAGACCATAAATAATATCTTCCATTTGTTTTTAACTAATTATTAAGATGCCCACTAAGATGCCCAATAGGTTAGTTAGGCTAAAGATTTATACTTTTAAGAAGGATCCAAAAATCATATTGTGTTTAGGGTTAACTACTTGAAATTGGTCAAAATTTTACACATTAATTCACTATTGCATGCCTTCCTAAATGTGTGTTGTGTCAAGATTTCTTTTCAACCCTAAACCCAAATGTGCAATTTTATGTGTGTACAAACTTTTCCTCATCAAATTGGTCCAAACAAACCCCATAATTGAATGCTTCCTTTGCCCTTGCTTCCAATAATTTTTTAAAAATGTACTTAAAAATCCCTATAATCAAATAATTGTCATTCTTTTTTGTCAAGTATGTATTTTTAAATTAGGCAACAAATGTCTTACATCACAAACTTCCTGGGAAAAAATAATTATATAAAAATAATAGAACTTGTATATAATGTAATTTGGATCAAATGTCATTTTTTAGTTATTTCAATAAATGTTAAAATTATATTCTATTATCATAGTCTCAACATAAATAAATATATTTAAAAAAATGATATAAATTTTAAGTCTTCTTGAATAGTAAAATTTTACATTTGTGTCATGAAAATTGTGTTAAAATGACAAACCATTATTCTTTTCATCATCATACTCATGGAATTAATAAGTTAAAACCATTGTTCATTATGCTTATACATTTTCAACAAACATTTTATCAACAATAGAATAATAAAATGAAAAATACACAACAATGATGTGAAAAAAACTTAGTAAATAATATAAATCTAATGATTCATTATAATCATATTAAAATTTTGCCTAAGGAAATTTGTGATGTATAACCAAATGTTCACTTGGCCAAATGATCCAAGAGTTTTCAAAATTGAACTTAAAACACCCTATAACCAAACATTGCCATTGCGTTTGAACAATGAATGTTTATTAAAGTGACCACCAAATTCCCTTGTGATACCTTTCAATTTTGTGTGATAAATTGTGACAATTTACACCCCCGTCACCAAGTGCAACACATGCCATTGTGGTACAACCTTTTTTTTTCCTAAAACCCACCCACACCTATAACCGAACACCAAACCCTTACTTCTAGTTGGATTTTCCCATTATTCCAAACATTATATTATTAGACCGTGCGCTCACTAGACCACATGTCACATTTTGAATGATAAGCAAGAAGACATGGACATATTTTCAAAGGTTGGTTCTCTGTACAGAATGGGTGTTTGGTTATAAGGAGGCATTTGGTTATGACCGTGCTTACCCTACACATACATGTGATGACATGCTCTCCCCCCCCCCTCCCCCAAAACCAGTTTTCTGTCCCTTTTAGGTGATTTATTTTCAGAAAAAAGGAATTTGAGACGGAATTTTCCTTTTTCAGAAAACTGGGTGACCTTTTGACAGATTTTCACCCAAAAATTTACTTACTGGAAGCACCAGTTCATGCAGCAACTAGAAACAAGGCCTTATATCAATGACTTTCCATTAAGCTGCTCTGATGACAATTCCATAAGGTTGCTGCGAGGTGCTATGCGTAACTATGATCACAGCAACTTACTGGAAAGAAGACCCAGGTTACTCACTGAAAACAAAAGGGCTAATCACTATTGTTCATGTAATATATTGTTTGCCCCTCCTTCACCCATAGGCAAGAAATATTGGCTTGTGTACATTGAGTTAACATTTGAATTAGGTGACATTTGGGTGAAGCACGGTATGTAATTTGGTGCATTGATTATTTATGATGTTTACAAAGCAACTCAAAACAATTTGGGGCTTTTTCCGTGGTACCAGTGTAGATGCTTGTTTAGCCAAGTCGGTCACTACCCCTTGGGGAGAGCCTGAAATAAATAGTCAAAATTGGTAGGTCGGACAATAGTGAATGAACTCCTCAATGCGTTTGTTGCCTCTTATAACTGATGGCCATTGAGGATAGTCAAAATCAATGGGTCCGACAATAGTGAGTGAACTCCTCAATATGCCTTCATTGGCTCTACCCTACCGCCATTGAGGGACTACTACGGAACCGTGCAGAGTTAGTTTGGTTCCCACATTTTGAGGTTTAGGGGCCATGACTCATGAGATTCATGTTTTTGTCATTTCCCACGGTGCCACTCCCAACTTATTATAACTTATGAAACACAAACACAACTAAGCTTTGTGAAATGTAAAGAACCGATTTTTGCCCAAGAAATTGTGCTTGTATCTCTCAAGTGTCATGGTAGCTTCCATTTCAACCTTCATCAATATTTAAGCACATCCAAGGATCAATGGTAATTCCTCTTGCATTCTCATCCATAAACTTGCAAAAGTGAAGTGAATTAAAGTATAGACTACTTAAATCATAACGTCGGGGCCAATCGACCAATCAAGGATAGTCATTTCCTTAAGTCGGCATATGTAGAGGTCCACATCGCTTTTACACCATTTGACTATAAATTTTCATATAAAATATACTAAAATAATCAATTTACTAGTTGCATTGGGCATGCTCTAACACCATAGCATACCATGATGTTAAAACCAAAGGAAAAAATTGCATTACTTTAATGTTTCCCTAAAAAACAATGTTTAGGCATAGTTTTTCTCCTAAATGAAAAAGGACATTAAGTTTGATGTCACCCTAAACAGGGTGTTAAACCATAATTAAGCATTCCTCTTGAGAATGTTGAGAACCGATTGCAAATTAAAACCCACATTTGGCCTCCGTTTCATTAGCAATGTATTACTATTCATGATAGTGAAGGTGCACAAGTTTTTTGACTATTTTATTTTAAGGTCACTTTCATCATTAAATAACATTATAAATTTCAACGGTCACAATTTGATAATAATAATTGTGTGAAATTAATTTTTCATAGGTTCGTATGGAATAATTGTAAATGTTATTCATTTATTTATATTGTTTGAACATTGATGTCGTGTGTATTGTTTAAACACAAATGTCATACGTTTGTTCGTATTGTTTATACACTGATTTTGTATGTCTATTTGTGATGTTTACACATAAAAATTGTGCACTTAATTTTCATGTTTAAACATCACATAATGTTTGTGTTTGAACTATATGAACCCATGAATTAACAAATTAAAAAAAAATCCATAAAACTTATAAATTTGTGATGAACCTTCAAAATAATGAAATATATTTTTGTGAAAATATAGAGTTGAAAAATTGAAATCATCATAATTATCATAGTCTAAACTCTAAATAATTTCATTATCTCTATGACAATATGATAGTAAAGCATGAAAAATTTAGTAATTTTAAAAATAAAAAACGAAATATTCTCTTAGAAAAAAAAATCATTTTTGTCAATAAGGGAAATAGCTCTAGACTATGGTATTCATGTTAACTTGTGCACTTGGAAAGGGTCATTAGATGCAAGCATCCCTTGTGATTACCTATTTGAGCTTGTTATGCACTACTAATGACCATCAATTTTTTATTTTCTTATGTTTCCATATGATTTTTAATAGTTTATCATTATTTATGCCAATGTTAAATTTTAATTTAAATTAATATACATTTCAAAAGCATGAAAATAAATATGTTAATTTGTTTTTCATATTCATGCTTTGGGATAGGAAAAAAGAGTGAGGGTAGTTATAAAATGGAAGTGGTTATTAAGAAAGGAGAAACATAGTTATAAAGAAAGTTATTTAAAAAAAATAAAAAGTAGTTACAAGAAAAAAAATAAAAAATAAAGATTAGGCTTGAAAATGAGGTAGTTATTTTTTTGAAATTGTTTTTGAAATGATACGCGTGTCTTTGAAAGAATTCCGAAAAATCGCTTGATCCGTTGGTCGGAGGGAGTTTTACCTATTGGAAATGAACAAAACCTATAGGTACGTACATATGTACGCAAGGAATTTCTTTTTTAATTTTTAAAATTAAAAATTTGTTTTTACTAAAAGGCACCTTGAAAAGTAACAGCTAGACAAAAGAGCCTACTTGTTCACCCAGCTGACTGTACAAAGCGCGGTGTCCTTTTTGATGTAGGATAAGAATGAGCGACCAATGGGCGGAAGCCGGAATCCAAAAAGCGATTAAAAAGCGCTTTAGTTAATTCACTAATTATATACAACCCCGCTCCGATAAGGTCTGATGAGAGGCCGGATTTAAGTATCCGATCAGCGGTCGGATTCGAGCGTATCCGAATCATCGCCGTCGGATTAGGGGTCGGATTTTATTGGATTTTATTTTTAGGACTCAAGAAATACGTAGGTACATACCTAATTTAAAATTATAGCAGCGGTTGGAATTACGCCCTATTTTATTTGTATGTAATTTATTTTTTCTTAGATAGCCAATAAGATTGCACCATTTTCCCCCGGACCAATGGCCGCTCACTCGGTTTTGAAATTAGAGTGGGCAAAAAAAAAAGAGGGAGCCCGACGAACTGCTAAGAAAAGAGCACATGAAAGTAACGGGTCACCCGAGATTATAGACCGGGTCGGCAATGGCATATGAATCATGGCCTTTGGACATGGCATCTGGACTGTCCATGCGCCTATCGTCTGAACACGCCACGTGTTTATCTTCCCGCGTGAAAAGAAGAGTCTCTCCCTTTGCCTCGTTTGCAGAGAAAAGGAAAAAAAGGGTTCTGGCGTCGCAGTCGCGCGCACCCTAAAAGAAAGAACGCTCAACTCTATTGTTTCATTTGCCTTGGTTTCTGTTTGTTTCTCTAGTCAAAGAATTTCCTTTCCTCCCTTTTCTTTGTACATATCTCGATCCTCTTTTTTGTTTGTTTTTGTTTTTGTGGTCTTCATTCATTGTCTTCTTATACATCTCTTTCTTTTTGCGGCGTTTTTTTGCCGTTCTCAGTTGTGAAAGTTTTGCTAGATCTCAAGCTCTCAGCAACTGACACAGAGAGAGAGAGAGAGAGAGAGAGAGAG